>Ga0157363_1000046_pt1 | contig 99385 bp, 104 predicted proteins | sample AttsexASBM1_FD_111477 | JGI IMG/M metagenome (GOLD analysis project Ga0157363, IMG submission 111477) | Fungus gardens microbial communities from leaf cutter ant in Ribeirão Preto, State of São Paulo, Brazil - Atta sexdens ASBM1 | ecosystem: Host-associated > Fungi > Mycelium > Unclassified ...
CTGCATATTCCGGCATGATGCTTTTTTGGTCTGACTCACTCTCTCACACCGTTACGGTCACTCAGGACACGGGCTCTTGCCTGTAATCTTTCGCCTGCCAGGCATTGAGATGAGAGTGCCTGGACTGCGCCCTGCCCCGCCTTTTTCCGGAACTTCGCTTTACCGTCAGTGAGTTACGTGAAGGTCCGCGCCCGGAGCGCTTCCGATCGCCCCGCTTTTTATTCCGGGCCGTCCAGGTTATTCTCCGTATACGGGAGAAAAGCCGGAAAACCGATCCAGAACGGATCCACCAAGGATCGATTTATTCCCGTGGTTTTCGCTGGACAGACAGTGGAAAATACGTTCTCACCCGCCAGACGACGGAGATTTAAATTCTGGGCACTTTACCCCGCGAACTCACGCAGATTTCACGTAGCGACGCCGCCGGTCACTTTTCAGCCGATCCGGGCGCGGCGCGCTACTTTGACTATGAAAGCGCGGTGGCGCTGCGCAACCTGGCCGCCGCGTACGGTACCGACATGCCCCGCTACCTGCTGGCACCCGAGGTGGCGGTGCTGCTGTCAAAGGTGACCGATCTTAAAAAGCGCCTGTTCATCGACGCGCTGTGGAACACCGGCGGGCGGCTGAACGAAATCCTGCCGCTGGCCCGGGAGGACTTCGTGCTCGACGACCCGCTCACTGGCGCGCCGCTGTCGTCACCGTTCGTGGTGCTGCGCACGCTCAAGCAGCGAAAGCTCGAGGATGCGGCGAAAAGCCGCAGCCGCCGGCGCGGCCGCCCGACGAAGGAGGAGCAGCAGGCGGAGCGCGACGCGGAAAACGAGATCAGGGAGAACCCGCCGCGCGCGGTGCCGCTCACCGATCCGGGCTTCGTGCAGCGTTTGAGGGAGTGGTTTGCAACGGTGCAGCTGCCGGCAGGCAGCCGGCTCTGGGATATAAAGAGTGAGGACACGGCGCGCAGCTGGATAAGCCAGGCGGTAGCAGCAGCTGCGCGTGACGGTGTGACGTTTTCCATCCGGCCGGTGACGCCCAAGACGTTCCGGGACTCGTTTGCGATGCACCTCGTGCAGCACCAGGTGCCGCAGAAGGTGATCCAGACCCTGATGGGCCACAGGGACGCGAAGTCCACCGAGTGGTACACCCGGGTGTTTGCGCTGGACGTCACCCGCCAGCTCGGCGTGCGGTTCTCCATGGACGCGGGCGAGGCCGCGCGGCTGCTCCTGCCGCGTTAGGACCGGGGCGCGGCTGCGCTTCAGGTCCGGAAGGGGCGCAGCAGCGTTTCCGGAACAAACGTAATGTTCCCGCGCGCGCGTGAGCAGGCGACATAAAGCTTATTACGTGAAGATGCAGGCAGCTCACTGAGCTTCTCTCCATTAAACAGGCGCCAGTGGTCGGCGCCCAGTACGATGCAGACGTCCGTGAAGTGATCCAGCCCCTTGCTGGCACCCCAGTTCATTGAGTAGCAGCCGTAGCGGTGGTGTTCTCTGAAGAACAGCTTGATGACCCGGTCATCTGCATGCAGCGCGACCGCCCGCGTCCGATCGCTTACGGTTTCAATCCGTGTCATATGCAGGCCATGCGCCTCTATGCCTATATTCAGATGTCGGGTAATGAAACCACACACGACCTGAGAACAGCGCCACGTCCTGCTAAGCGTTTCCCGGTCAGGCATGATCCCCGCCGCCCGGAAGCGCGTTTCGTAGCGGTGAAAATCGTTATGCAGCGAGACGTTTGTGCTGCCATCCCGGCTCGTGTCAAACGTGTGCTGATAAAAGTCACCCGCCAGCATCACAGAGGCATTTACCTCACACAGCTTCAGCAGAAAGTTAAAGTCATGGCCGGCGAAGTCCTGCACCTCATCAACCAGCAACTCGTCGTAGTAACGTTCAAACCGCGCGCGGATCGCCGGCATCATTTCGTGATACATCATCAGCAGCGAGAGGCGGCAGTGATAGACGCGACCACCGGGATCCTGAAAATGCCGCTTCTGAGAGCGGGACACTTTCTGCGGCGCCGGGCTGAAGCTCAGGCCGCGAATACCCAGCTTCTGCTGCAGCAGTGGCCGGCAGCAGAAGCCGTGCAGAAACTCAAACCAGGTCATGACGCGTACAGTTTCGGGGAGAAAACCAAACCGGCTGATAATTTTCGTTTTCAGGTGCCGTTCGTTATTGACGGTGTGCGTCAGGATCAGCGTCCGGCTGCGTTCGCTGAGCCGATCAATCAGCAGCGTGGTTTTACCTGAGCCGGCAACCGCGAAGATTACGCGTTTATCCACGTTATTGCCTCCCGGATGTATGCCGGTACCGAAAGAGTATTGCCATGCTCCTGCAGCAGTCTGAAGGCCGCTTCGGCTTTACTCGCCAGCATATAGTTCTGCACGGTCAGCGTGCGCCTTGAGGCCCCGAACGACGCCTCGCACAGCGCGCTGTTGTCCAGGTAGAGGCTGATTTCAAACGTGGAGCGGGTGTTATCCTCCTCGGCAAATACCCGCGTGCCCGCGCACAATACTCCGGCATAGCGATCGACGCAGTTCTGCTGATAATTTCCGTCATTATCGCGCAGTGCCGCCACCCGGTTACCCAGCAGCTGCGCCATTTCAAGATAGCGCCGGAAGCTTGTGCCGCCGATTGCGATAACGTGCACGTTATCCTCCTCAGGCGCCCTGCCGGTAAGGCTCCTGTAAAAGGCCTCGATGAGGATGAACTCAGCATCACCTTCCACCAGAATCACCTTCCGCGACAGCGCGAACTCCAGCACGTTGTTATCCGGTGCCTTCATGAAGAAGTGCGCGGTTTCATCAGACAGCTGCTTCAGCATGACGGGGCGGCCATCTCCGAGCAGAATGGCGTTACGGAGATCCAGGCGGGATGAAATATGGCTGCTGTGCGTGGCCACGAACAGCTGGGTCCGCCGCTCTGCGGCAAGCTGGCTCACGAGCTTTTTCATGTTCACATGGCTGAGATGGTTTTCCGGTTCTTCAAGCAGCAGCGCGTGCAGCTCGCCCCGCTCCTCACGCCGACGCAGCGCAAATTCGGTTTTAATAAAGCACTGCCTGCCTTTTCCGCGGCTGCGGATGGAGATCCCACCCTCTGTAATGTCCAGGTTGGCTTCCAGACCCGCTTTTCCGCCGGACCTGACGCTGAACTGGTAGGTATCCAGCGCGCCGTTGATCCCTGCGAGATGCTGCTCCCGGAAGTGATTTTTCTGCTGGCGCCAGGTGTTCTCCAGCCGGTAGCGATCGGCCAGAGGAACGCTGACGCCGTAGACCGCACGGGTATACTCCTGCGCTGCATGATCGCTGTCTATGCGCGCGCTGTCGAGCAGCAAATGACGCAGATACCGCCTGTAGCCGGCGCAGGGTCCGCCTGAAAACGTGCTGAACTTAACGGCATAGTATTCATAGGGAAAATTCTGCGGATCCTGATCCAGTACGTAACGGATATCCTGCCCGTACTCCTCCAGCATGGGCGCTATGCGCATTCTGAGACCATCAGCGTCCCTGTCTGCCAGATTCTGACGGCCGTTAAGGTCAGGATCCACGCCGGGACTTATAAAAACGTCAGCTATAAGTTCAGGCAGAAGCTCGGCGCGCCGCTCTCCAGCCTGAAAGGCAGCCACGGCATCCTGTGAAAGCAGCGACTCAAGGCCCAGAGTTTCCACCCGGTGGCGACTGTTGCTGAGCACAAGGTCCAGCGCGAGCAGGATGCTGCTTTTACCGGACTCGTTATCGCCGATAAGCACGTTTTTGCTTGGCTGGAATTCCAGCGACAGTGAGGAAAACTTTTTGAAGTTTTTAAGCATCAATCGCGTAATAGTAGGCATAGTGTCTTCTTTTAATCCCCTTAAAGTTGAGTTCCTGGCTCAACAGGGATCCCTTTATTCCGGTGCCCTGTAGTGACGATAGCTATCTAAAAGTTAGGCCGGTGCCTATAAGATGGGGGCTGGCAGAAATCAAAGCAGATAAAATCACCGCCATACACTTTCAGCCTGGTAAATCAAAGTCACCATCATGCAACTATGTGCGCAGATATATGTAAGATGCGGATGATTGGCCAGTCATATTCTAAACAACGCCCTTTACCCGGTTAAGGATCCTTAACGATTGTGAAGATGATCGATTTACCCCACCCATTTAGTATCACTTCTCAGGACAAAGAATATTCACTTATATACCCGGTACAGTGGAGTGGTGCAAAGTGTTTACCCGGCACAGTGGATCATACGGAAGCAGGTTGCCCGGTGCAGTGGATCTCTCGCACTCTGAATTGTATGACGTTGTCATCTTCTCTCTCCAATCAGGCCAAGCGTTATGGCACGCGATCCACTGTACCGGGTGCAATCCGCATGTAGAACTCAATGCAAAGTCATTTACCCGGAGCAGTGGATAAAGTTCCCCCCCTTTATTTCCACCCGTTACACTGGATTGGGGTTTCTTTTATGATTACCCGCTACAGTGGATGTAGATAAAGCTAACCCACCCGTTACAGTGGATGACGAGAAAGTAGGAAAAGTATCGGAATAAAAAACACAAAAAAAAACAGTGACCTAAATACGAAGGTAAGCACTAAAAAACATATCAATGAACTTGGCGAAATTGTGCAGCATTCAGGACAAGGGCCCTCAGCGTCAGGAGCCAATGAAGTGATTTAAACATGTGGTCACCCGCATCCACTTTAACTGGACGCAATCCATTGAAGCGGGCACGGATCAGGAGAGAGATTAAACCGTTGAGGCAAATGAGACTATGATCTCCGTTTGCCAGTGAGGTCGAAGTCCGCTGCACAGGGTCGTTTACCCGGTATAGTGGATATCCACTGTACCGGGTAAGTTATAGTTTTGGATTACGTTTGAGTATGTTGAGGACATAATCGCTGCCCTCTTTTTCCACGGAATATTCAAGGAAGCCAATATCATTAAGCTGCTGCAAAGCTTTTTTAATCGTGGCGTTTTGATTACCCAGGTGCGATGTCAACTGGAGGCGCTCACGTAACCGGTCAAAACCAATGCGGTAGAAGTTAGGGGGCAGTTCTGCCAGGTAGAGATACAATGCCTGGGCAGATTCCTTTCGGGACAATACCTGTAACGCTTTAAGGTAGAGACGTGTTTTGCCATCTACCCGGTACAGTGTATTGAGCTTCTGGTTGGGCTTTATGAATATTTTACCTGTGCTGCTGTCGTAGTACGTCGACTCAACAAGGTGCATGTTGATGGTAATACGATCTTCTGTGCCGGGTACTGACTTCACAAAGCTGATGTTGGTACGTGCGATGCGCGTGAGAGAGGCGTCAAAACGCTCTTTAAGCTGCTTATCAATGCGTTTGGTATCAAAACCACAGTATTTGGCAAAGTCAGCAAAATTGAGCTCCAGTTGATGATCCTTATCCATCTTCTTAGTGGATAAAGCATAGACAATACCGACCCAGACCTTGAAATCCGTGTCCATGTCGAGCCTTGGCCCATAAATCTGAATCTGATTGTATCCCTCACCCTCTACAATGGATAACCTGGACAGGGAATCAGTTGCATCAACGCTATGGTTCTTTCTCCCACCCTTTCCTGTAGATTTAAGAGTGGGTACAAAGACTCCCAGACGGAGCAAAACTTTTGGCTGGATCGTCTGACGAAGATTAGGGATCAGGTGTATAACTTCACCTGAAACTTTCGCTTCCTCATTGATTACTAGCCCTAAATTACTGTTATCCATAGATATTATTCATTTGTGACCAGTGGGGACAAGATCCTAATAGTACCCGCCATAGTGGATCAATACCACCCGGCACAGTGTACTATTTACCCGGTACAGTGGATTACTCACCCGGTACAGTGTATATATCCCCCGGCACAGTGTATCGATCCCCTCTGAGACCCGCGAAAACAGTGAGCTAGCAGGGATCCTATTCTTTATTGATCTAACTCTGATCCTTATATGATCCTATTATTTAATCTATTCAGTGAATAACTCACACGATAAAGATGAACAGGGTATGCATGCGCGCACAACTTACTTGCTCAGTTCTGCACAAACAGGGGCGGTTATCCATTAATGCGTGCATTTCGGGATATACAAAAGCGGCTCAGGAAATCTCGACTGCCTGATAGGATTTTCAACATGATCCTGCAACAGAGAAAGCAGGTTCGGTTAAGAAACACCTTGGCATGGATGCCTTAAAAAAGGTTTTCATTACGCACTCGCGAAGATCCCAGCCTGCATTGAATCTGTACTTAACCAGCCGGCTGCCCGGGACATCTGTTACTTTCCAAACTTAACTTCCTTATCTAAAACAGCGTCAGCAGAAGTCCTGATGAAAATGAGTGAAGATGAAACCGACGAGGAAAATTACACGATGCCTGCTTTGCGACCGGTATGTGCTGCCTGAAGCTCACCAGCGAGGGCGGAGAAATAATCCGTGCGAGGCTGGCCATCGAGTTGATGCGGCTGCTGGGCGCCTGCATTGAGAAAAAAGAACAATGCCCCTCCTCGCTGCTCTTTGCGATTGAAGAGCTGCGCAGCGAACCGAATGAGGAAGCGGAAGAAGACCCCCGGTAAGTCATACGCGTCAGACATCACCTTCCGGGACGGGCACTACCAGCTCCCTGCCCTGATTATGAATGTTACCCACCTTTCTGCTGACCGGATGCCACTTAAACGCCTTTTCCGGCAGGGCGGCGTCCTGGGCAATTTCTTCAGCCCGCGAGGGCGACGTCTTCGGGCTCAACCACTCACGAACGGCGTCAGAAGAGAGCACAAGGGGGCGCCTGTCGTGAACGTCGACCATGCCCTGACCGCTCGTCGCCGTCACAATGACAAACCCCTCTTTGTCGTGATCCTCTCCGTAAGGCTGTTTACCGATCGCGGCAAAAAAGAGCGGGTGATCGTCCCGGTGGTGGATGAAAAACGGCTGCTTGCCTTTTTCCTGTTTTTGCCATTCAAACCAGCCATTTGCGGGCACGACAGCACGTCCGTGGTGCCATAGAGGCTTAAACATCCGCCCGCTGGCCGCTGTTTCCCCGCGAGCGTTAATCAGCGGCTGCTTATCCCACCACTCCGGGCCGTACCCCCAGAAAACCGGATTGAGATGCAGCTGCTCCCCCCGGTCATTCAGCAACAGCACCTTCGTGCCGGGCGCGACGTTATAACGCCCGATGGGTTCAGGGTCATAGGTTATCTCATCCGGTTTCAGGCCGAGCGCATCAAAATACTCATCACGGCTGCTGTACTGCGCAAATCGTCCGCACATAGTCACCTCCTGCTGTAAGGATAGCCCTATCGGTTGACGTTTTTCTAGCCACTAGCTCTTCACTCCACGCAATCCACTCATTTTCATCAATAAACCATAACAACTTAGTGCTTAAAGTGTTTAAAAATACGACTCAGTGTAAGCACGGCTGATAATTGATTTTATTGCTTTTTTTAAAAACTTATCGAATTGTAATGGAGCTGTATAAATTACAGTTGCCATACCTAACATTGTCATTAACTATATGGGGGAAGGATGAGCACGGGACACAAAAAAACCGCCAGGGGTGGCGGTTTTTTTGCTGGTCAATAAAGCGTTCTCACTCGCCCTATCGTTTGAAGCATTCTGTTCTCACGCAGTTTGCCTCATTGCTTCCGGTGTACGTTTTACGCATACCTCTGCAATATCCTGAGTGCAGTATATGATTTACCCGTAATATTCACAACTTTTTACCCTAATTTTTTCTTCCATTTTAGATGTTTTTTGCATCTAAAAGTGAGTGAAAGGTATTGATACTCACAATTCAACTGTAATTTTGTGGAGTTAAAGTCAGGTAATTTACGTATTAGGTGCAGCTATCTTATATGTCAGAAAATACTGCACAGACTTGCACTTGTAGCATTTTAATAGGAATATTAACAACAGGACCACGCAGCAGGCTTCTCACCCTGTCACCGGTATTTATAATGCGTGGAATGATGTTTAACCGGGCGTATACCTCTGCAATATCCTTCAGAGGCTGAATTGTGTTTCGGTGAACAATTTAGGAAGAGCGCCCAATTAACCGCGAAAGCGGTAAAGAGCGCATATGCGAAATAGTCTACGCGGCATTACTGTCGCACTGCTACTCGCTGTGGGTTTGCTTCACCCTGCTGATGGTGGAGGATGGCAAGTGCATACCTCTATCAACGCGACGGTGACAATCTACCAGCGATAAGCTCAAGCCATCCTGCGGGATGGCTTTTTTTTGGCTGCTGCCCAGCGCTCCAGCGTTAAAAGTATTTGTTAACATGCTGACGAGCTCAAAATGCACTGATTTCCCGCCAAAATCTTCTAACCTTCTGCCCACATTATGTTACAAACACAAAAATACCCCAGCAGGCCGTGTGAGCTTTGGCTTTTAAAGAACCAAAAAATGATTAATAAACTGAACCAGTAATTAACCACGAAGATTACGGTAAGGAGTGTGATCTGGATGAGCAGGGATGATGTAAAACCACTGAATTACTGCCGTGATGCTATTCGGGATCTGATGGAGTTAGAGCGGAATTTAGCTTTTTCAGCCCCTTTCTCCGCATATGCCATACGCAATGTCGTCCAGATGCTGAAGGACAGTGTGAAGTTTATTCTTCCCAACTGCGCTGATTTTATTGCTCCGGAAGATCTGAGGCAGACTCATCTTGATCTTGCGCGTCTACCCTATCCCCTTGCTCAGGATCCACTTAAGCCCATCACCGCATCAACTAAACGCATCGCCCTGTGCTGGGAGCTCAGTGAAGAGTTTGAACTCGTACCAGGATGTAACCGGCCGGCTTTCCTGAATCTGCCTGAAGGCGGTGTATTTATCTGCTCCATATACTGGCTTGATAATGAGAAGCGCTGGACCCTGTCGTTTGGCGGCGCTTTTTATCCCTATGACAACACGCTGGGTAGCGCCAAAAGGATGGATGACGTACCAGAAGGATCCCTGCTGGCAATGGCGTCTATGATACGAGCTGGCAGGGCGCGGAAAACCAGTAATCGCTTTGCATGTGAACCCTTTGTTGTCCTTAAAGAAATCGCCGATACGGCTTTGGCTCAGCTGGGCAGTCGTGAAGCTCTCGATGCAGGGATGATGCTGAACAACTTTGATGAAGTCTCGGCGTTTATTAACGCGTGCAGCATCCTCAACTGTGCAAATGTCATGGTGGATTCGTTGCCGGCAGGCACGACAAATCAGAAAAAATTCGTCAGAGGTAGACGGGTGGCGATTGCTGACAAAAAGGATAAGCCTGCATACACCTATAAGGTTCTGCAAATTACAGAGGAGCGCACCCGCTCATCCCATACTGAGAACAGACCAGGCGGCGGAGGTGGTACCAAAAAGATGCACCTCAGGCGCGGCCATATACGAAGACTCGAAGAAAGAACTGTCTGGGTTCGCCCTGCGTTAATAAATTCAGATTCAGGATATGGCTTTGCTGACAAGGATTATAAGCTGACAAAGAAAAAGCCACATTAAAAGTTTAATGTGGTTATACAGCACTGTATTAACGCTGCTTGAAAGTTAACGAAACTATTTTAATATACATTTATACTTAGGGGTTGAGTTGAATGAAGAACATTAAAGTCAAATCCTGGGAGGACTGGGAGGAATTCTGCGTGTACCTCATGCCTGTTATGGCTGAGAGCTATCTGAGGCAGGAACGTCAGTTCCACCGCTACGGTGGTTCCGGTCAGGAGCAGTATGGATTTGATATTCTCTCCAAGGGGGAGGATTCTGACATCATCGCTCAGTGTAAGTTTACTACTAAAGCGTTTACTTATAAATCTCTGGAAGTTGAGTTAAAAAAAACCAACGATTATCCCTTCGAAATTGAGGCATTTTTTCTACTGTCCACATCCCCTAAACATACAAGTATCGAGAACAGGAGGTATGAGAATTATCTTTCCCATACGCGACCGGATGGTTCAACGTTCAGGGTTTATACCATTTACTGGGAAGACATTCACAACATCAATTTTCTTCCTAATGACGTTCTTAAACGACTTTTCCCCGAGGTTTTTGATATTAACCCCCCACAGGACAAGATGAGCTTACATAATGCTCAGTTAGAGCATTTGAAAGATTTTGTCCCTGCGTTGCTTTCTGTGGATGATATTTCCGGGCTTGAAAGCTGGGACTTTTCTCTTGGATATATAAAGACTGCAGATTACGAGCCCTTCAGAGAGCTATGGTTCTTATATCGCGATGTCCGTTATGCTTTCAGATATAACGATATGAGTTTTCTAACCAATCAGTATTTAGTGAATGTCTATAAATGCTTACCTGCCGGGAAAAAATTCTTTGAGGCTTTGGCTGATTTCAGAAATGTTATCGAAGGCCACTGCATCGGCGGAGTGGTTGACTCTGAAGATGTTCTTACCGTTGTCGACTTTGATGCCAATCGCGCTATACGCCGCCGATGGGCTGATGCAGCACGTTATCTGACTCAGACCTATCGGGAAATGATATTGCCGGGTAACTGATGTGGTTCTCCGGCGAGATAGCTCATTGAATACCCGAAAACATCGGGCCAGCATGGGAGCTGATATGCACTTTTATGTCGATGAAACGGGTCATACCGGCCCGAACCTGTTTGACCAGACGCAGCCCGTTCTGTCCTATGGCGTCTTATCTTCACCTGATAATCTCGATAAAGAAGCCGAGAAAGAGCTGGTCGCGCTGAGAAAGGAGCTGCGAGTACCGCGCATTCATGCCGCCGAGCTGGGCATGCACCGGCTGGGAGATGTAATCAATACTCTGCTGATTCTGCAGAAAAAGCACCGTATACGCTTTGACATCTACCAGGTCGTAAAGCGGGACCATGCCATCATCTCGTTTTTTGACCAGGTGTTCGATCAGGGGATGAACCCGGCGGTGAGCTGGACGGCTTACTGGACCCCTCTGCGCTATCCACTGTTGCTAAGTCTGGCAAACCTGTTTGATGAGGAGCTGGCCGAGAAAGCCTGGCGTGCCAGGCTTGAAGCGCATGATGCCCGTTCAGAGCTGCTGTTCTGTGAGGTCTGTCATACTCTGCTGCAGCGGTGTGTGCGGCTGCACGACGCGCGAACGCGTGAGCTGATCACCGACGCTCTCAACTGGGCGGCAAACAACTTCCCCCAATTAGGTTATAACTGTAAAACCAATAAAGACAGGCTGCAGATCATGCCCAACATGGTCGGATTTCAGTCGGTCCTGCACGGCATCTGTTCGCGGCTGGGTGCCCCCAACCGGCGGGCAGAAATCATCGTTGATCAGCAGTCGCAGTTTAATACCACGCAGCGCGAGCTGAGCGAGTTCTACCGGCAGATACGCGAACAGCCCTGGGCTATTGGACCCGGACTCCCGGTTATGGATATGAGTAACATGCCGGCGCAGCCGCTCGTGTTCCAGTCAGGAACCCGAAGCGCCGGACTGGAGCTGGTTGATGTTTACCTGTGGATATACAAACGTCTTATGGAAGATAAAGAACTGACAAAGCCATTGCAGCGACTGGTTTACACCAACCGTAATACCACACTCACCTCCAGCGTGTCGCTGAACTCCATCAGTACCCAGTTTCAAGCACTGATGAGGACTCTGCCTGAACCCTCGCCGGCGGAGCTGGCCAGAGCCCGCGAAGTATTCGCGCCGGATGAAGCTAGGCGGCTTAAGCACCGCATGCCGGGCTTAAGCCGCCCATGAGTACATCATGATTAAAGTCAGCACGCTGATTTCGTGGTTTACAGACGTGACAATGCCCCCTGCGACCAGTGCGGCCGCAGGGGGATGGGAAGGACAAATCGCTTGTCTTTTGTCCGGTTTTAGGTTAAGGTGTGCTTCCGTTATCTGAAGCACCCTTTCGGCTGATAGCTTGAACTATTTTGCCGAATACCCAGCCAGCTGCCATTTTTAGTAGCCCGCAGATGCACTGTGCAACGAGTGGTGAAATTGCGAGTTTCGCCACTAACATTGTCTTAAGCGCAGGTAAAAGCCACATACCAAGCAACGCAATGCCTGTTACGTAGGCAAAAGCCGTTATGATGCAAAGACAGCTCGTCCAGTATTTTTTTGACTGAAAGCTCTTCCAGGCCTCAGCGAAAAGTTTACGGACCGGCTCGGAGACGATGGCTGAAATCAGCGACGCCTCCTCCATGAAGGGAAGGTGCAGCCCTTCCTGGCTTATTGAAAATAGATTCATCAGAATCTCCATGTAGTATGTGGTTTTTTCCGGTTAAGTTGCCCATGGCAACCTCCTGAATTGATTTGGTGCGTTTATGGGACACCCTGCGCGCCCGTCTTGAGCCGCATAGTCCGCTTCTTTCTTCGTAGTCATACCAGTGTTATCAGCTGCTGTTCATGTCGTTTCTCCCGTTTCGTTATCTCTAAAGCGTGCCGATCCTGATTTCAGGCAGCAGGAAGCCGTCCTGCAGAAATAATTCTGCATGTCGCTGCGTAGCGTTAATTCAGGGATTTTGTATGCGGAGATGCATCACTAAGAACAGTCTATCATCGATAAACCGCTTTGACAATAGGCGTTATTACAGCAGAATGCCTAATATAAGCCATTTCGTGATGCTATTGTTTTGCAAAAAGTGCTATCCCCTTTACTTGCATCCATTATCCCGTTTTAGGGGGCAACCAGGCAAATGAGTTTTTCCAGGAACTGACCCCTTTACCCCCCTGAAATGCTTCACAGTACGGTGACCCAGAGATGCGTGGCCTCGCCGGCCCTTCGCGTCGCAAAGGCCGCCACGCCGTCGCCTGACTGTAAGCAGCACTTCCGTTTTTCGCGCGAAAAGGCGGCTTTAAGCGACTTCGACACCTCCTGACGCGCGCCCTCTTCGCTCAGGTTAAGCTTCAGCGCGATAACGCTGCCGGAGGGCCGTCGCGCAATCGCAGAGAAGGACTCACCGGCGGTCAGGTAGCGGCTGTATCTTTCTTTCATTCTTCTATCTCCGTTCTTAGTACCGCGGCGTCAGAGCATGTGCGATTCAACGTACCCGCAGAGGTGCGAAGCAACATCGGTGATCATTGAGAGATTGCTCTCTTCAGAAACCCCGTTGGTGTAAACGTGAAGCGCGCAGCGGCGGTTGATGAAGCGCATCGCGGCCACCCAGGCACCATCGCGCCGCTGGACGATCCCGGTATAGCCGGGGTCTGCAATCAGCAGGCGCGACGGAAGCGTCTCGACGGGAATGCTTTTGTACAGGTCCGGCCCTCCCTCTGCGAGACTGACCTCCACGCGCCAGGCGCCATCGTCATACGCCTCCGGTCGCCTGATTTTCACCGTCGCCCCTTTTCCCCTGTGAACAACGCTCCATGCGAGAGGAGGCAGCTTCTTCCGCTCGCGGATCGCCTCGATGTCGTCCAGATACTTTTCATATGCGTCGGGCCGTGAAGTGAAGAACATGCACAGCCACGCCTCGTCAACCGTATGTTTATCGCGCCCCGCCAGCTCGCAGAACAGGGCCAGCTTCATTGAGATGCCACGTGGCACGACTTCCCGTCGCGCCAGCTCTTGCGAAGCCCGATAGTGCAGGTACGCGGCGTTATCAAACAGCACGCGCTTCAGCTCCGCGTTAGAATTGATGTTGAGCAGTCTGCGGTACGCCTGCGCCTCCTGCACGCTGAGGCAGATTTCGTAGCAGTCACGGCTCAGGGTTGCGCCGCAGCTTTCCGCCAGGTCCTCGTCCATTGACGCGACCAGCATGTTCGAACGGGTCCAGCTGGTAACGGGATCGCCGAGATGCTCCTCAATAAATTCCCGCACGTAGGAACCCTTCGGCTTCCCTGCCGTTTTTGCCTCAGCTGTAACATGAAGATCAGTGACGGGGGAGATGGATCGCAGCGTATAGGTAGAGCTGCTGTCATCAGCCTTTTGGTCGCTGTCGGTCATAAATGCCATGTTCTGTCGCCCCGGAATTGGTGTCTTGATAACGTGAATATGATATTAACCAGAATTTATAAAAACAAAATACTGCAATGCATACGTTTTTAAAAAATGTCTACTTTATTACGTATGAGGCTTTCCTTCTTCTCCCTGCTTCCGGAAAAGGTCAGAACCGGATCTTTCCCGACAGGCGGCGGATTTTTGCGCAGACCACTGCATATAGTGCCTGTATCAGCCGATTTGGACACAACATACGGGATGCGTCAGTGACGCTCCGGCATGAAAACGGCGCTTAACCTGCCGCAGCGGGCGTGTCACGCTTCCAGGAAAGTAGCAAATTGTGAATAAAGCGGATCCGACGCAAAGGGTGATGCGGTAATTTACATAAGTGGTTATATATTCAGTTACTATCACGGGAGAGATGTTTGGTGGTTAATTAGTTGCCTCATTCACTAGTGATTTCCTAATTATTCTGTGGAGAACAGTTATGTTTGCATCAATGAAGACTCCGGGTGATTTCAGCTATGCCTTTGAGAAAGTACGCAACGCCATTGCCTCTTCTGAAAAGCGGGATGCAGACTTTGCGAAGGATACCGCGCTGGAAATTCTCCGCCGAAATTATGCGCAGTTCCGTCAGGAGCTCAGTGACGCCGGAGAGCTCGGCGATTATGAATACGATCTGGATACTTACGACCACTGTATTAATGTTCTGCACCGGTATTTTGACAGCAATCCCGGCGGGCTGACGGAACGGGATGCCAGGGTGTACAGCCAGTATCTTCAGACCGAGCATGAAGGCTTTGCGGAGCTGGCTGAAGAACTCGCCTCCGGCCGTAGTTAACTTTTTAGGAGTCAGTTAATGACAGATGCGCATACTGCGGCAGCGAGTGTTAAATCGGTCGCTGAAGGGGCCGCAGCATGGCTCCCGCTTGTACAGACGCTGGCTGGCGGTGTGATTGCCGGCGGCGTGGCTCTATATGTGAACCACCGCAGTCACAAAAACGCGCTGGAAAGGGAAGAAAAGGCGGCAGCGGAAAAGCTTGCTAGGGAACGTTATTTCATTGCCACTGAACTGGTCTTTATGCTGGAAACGTTTGCGGAGGGATGCGCTCGGGTGGCAACTGATGACGGTGAGGATGATCTTCACGGCGAGCGCAAGACAACTACAGAATATCCGGTACTGGCGTTTACCGGCGTTGAAGGTGACTGGCGTGCTTTGTCCGAGCTGCTGATGTTTCGGATACGAGAGATTCCCGTACTGCAGGATGAGGCCAGGCGAATGTCGCCGGCACCGGTGAGTATGATTCCCCTCCAGATTACAAATGGTCTTTTCAGGAGCGACAGTATCAGTATGCCAGGCTAGGCCTGAAAGCCATTATCCAAGCCAGACGTCTGCGCAAATCAGCCGGACTTCCTGACACACGGCTTGATGCGACGAAATGGTCTGCCCAGCCTGCCATGTGGACTGTATGGCGCAGGGAACGCAGGCGCAGAGCTGATGAAGCAATCCGAAGTGCCCAATTTGATAAAATTGTGAATGCTGAGGACGACGCGGAGCCTGCTTCAAAGAGTGACGGCCAACATCGTGTGGCAGGAGTTGAATCATGACCGGTCTCGTTTCATCTGCAAATCCACCATCCCAGCTGCCCGTGGCCATCGACTATCCGGCAGCGCTGGCCGCGCGGGCTAAAGACATGTCAAAGTACCTGCTGGCGCCGGCGGTCTGCGCCCTGCTCCACTTCATGCCCGACCTGCGCCGCATGATGCTGTTCACTACGCTGTGGAACACCGGCGCGTGCATCAGCGAGGCGCTGGCGCTCACAAGGGGGGGACTTTCTGCTGCGTAAGCAGTGCCCGTTCGTGCAGCTGGCCACACTCAAGCAGCGCGCGAGGATAAGGCCGAGCACCGGGCCGGCCGCCGTTCCCCACCGCCTGGTTCCGCTGTCCGACGCGTAGTACGTGACGCAGTTGGAGATGATGATCTCTACCCTGCGCATTCCGCTGGAGTGTAAGAGCGAAAAGACGGGCCGCCCGGATAAAGTGCGGCTGTGGGACATCACTGACCGCACGGCGTGTGTCTGGCTGAATGAGGCCACCGAAGCAGCGGCGGCGGAGGGAGTCAATTTCTTAGTTCAGGTCACGTCTTTTATACACCTGAAGCTGAACTGAAGGCGCTGCTGTCTCCTACTGATGCAGGGAAGCGTTAATCTCCATGCCTGGTTAACCACGTCCTCTTATGAAATCATCGATCCGACCTTCTGGACGACGTACGGCGTCGTCAATAATGACCTAGAATGTATCGGTTCAGTCATGATGCAGCACTACTCACTCTTTAATCAGCACCTTGTTCATCACCCACAGATCGTCGGGGAGGAGTATCTTTTTAATATCGGAGGAATTATTGAACTGGTCTGATGGCCGTAAGGCAACCCGGTACTGGTTGGTAAAGGGCGATAAAAACAGGGGATGCTTTTGTATTTCACGTGTAATACATTTGTATTCTATGGTGGCTTGACGAGCCCCGGATAAAAAGTGTAAGTTAACTACAAATGTAATACTTTTGACTTACACATACGGAGCTGGATATGGCTGAACATCAGGATAAGCTGGGCGCGTTTGTTATCGCCGCAATGAGCAACAAAGGCGGCCCGGGTAAGACATCCTCCACCACTAACACGGCGGTGGCGCTTGCTCTGCTGGGGAATCGCGTGCTGGTTGTGGACGGAGACCAGCAGGCGAATGCCACTGAGGTGCTGGCGAACGGCAAGAAAGAGTATGCTCTGTACGGGAATACGGTCTGCGACCTGTACAACAACCAGAAGTTCGACGTGCGAGAGGCTATCATACCGGCAAAAAACGGCGACCAGGACATACCCAACCTGTTCCTGATCCCGTCAGACCCGTCGTTTGAACGCGTCATGGAAAACTGCATGGCGCGGCCGCATCGTGAAAAAATCCTGATGCGCCACCTTAAACCCGTGATGACCGACTTTGACTTCATTTTTATCGACTGCTCTCCGGCCCTCAACTTGTCCGCCTCTAACGCCGCGTTCATGGCAGATCACGTGCTCATACCGATTGACGGTGGCTCATTCTCCGTCACGGGCGCGCAGACGGTGCTGAATTATCTGGATGAGATTAAGGAAGAAGAGTTCACCCATTACAGCCTGTTCAGAAACGAGTACAACAGCACCAAAAAGGTCATGAATAACTTCCTGCAAGGCGAGCTCGAAAGAATTGATCGCTTCCGGAATCACGTGCTGAAAACGCGCATCCGCACCGATGAAAAAGTGGCACAGGCGCAGGTCATCTTCAAACCGGTTTATTTCTATGACCGCAACGCACTGGTTATCAATGATTATAAATCAATGGCGAAAGAGATGATGTCTCTGAAAGAAGGAACACAGTAATGGCCGGAAAAATTCTACAGCGCCCGCAAATTGAGAAACCGGCAGTTGTGAAAGCAGACCAGGACACGCGCCTGAGCAACGTGCGCACCAAACGCAACAGAACGACCAGCGAAACGCCCAAGACGGTGCGCCTGACGGCTGAAGAGAAAATGTTGTGCTCAAAGCTGACTGAAGCCGTGCAGGACTTGGCACCCAGTAAAACTATCACCGACTCCACCATCCTCCGGGCTGCATTGCATCTCGCTAATCAGATGGGCCCGGAGAAGCTGGTGAAAATGGTTAAAGAGTACCTTTAAGATCGAGATTAGCCCAGCAAAGTGAAAAAAACTCTCAACTTTGCTGGATATCTCAATTGTGCAATTTGATCCACTCCTGAAGGAGAACATCTCTCGGAGTGAGTAGCTTTTTAAATATTTTTCCATTAATAGCATCATGTTCTTTCTTGTCCCTTAAATATGTAGGCTCAAGTTCATTAATTGCCATTTTATAAAAATCCAGATATCTCTGGAAAGCTGATTCCGGCGAGTTTACGGTTTCGATCATGGATGAGGTATAAAACATAGCTGTAATTGTACCCCGAAGATAATGTTCCAGATTTGCCGTCAGGAAGACAATATATGGATTGGACTCGGCATTATGTGCAATCGCATTTCTGAGTATATACAGTCTGTAAAGATGGCGTTTGACTTTGTCTGAGTGACTAAGGATTTTTGCAGCTATAATCCTTGTATCATGACATATTTCTGCAAACTTAGTAATCGTGAAGAAGGCGTATGGATAGTCCTGGAATGACGGTTGCAAGGTCTGGCGGAATGCTGGCTCTTTGATGTGTTGATATATTTCCAGAAGTGAAAGTTTTGCCGGCTCTACCTGCGCGCCATTGAATTGGACTTTAATATCCAGCGTTTTTGACATTCCTCTTAATGAGATCAGTTGCTTGATGACATAATCAAAACCCATACAGGAAGGGGTGGTATAAACTACGTGATCATCATGGTCCAGATTGTCTGATGACACGCCCTTAGTTAATGACTCAAGTGCAGACCAGTAAGCACTGAAGCGATTTTCTTCAGAGTCTTTAACCGCAATACCATTACGGAGAAACCTGAACGCAGCGCTGACTTTTCGAGATGAGGCATGTGATGATTTTTGTAACAGTGTTGTCATGGAGAAGATAAAATGACTGAACGCATTCAGGGTAAGCCGGTCTGCATTCGTCAGTATCGGATTATAGAAAGAATGAATTTTAATCACCTTTCCCTTTGAGTCTGTGACTTCGAACTCCTGATGCTTGTTTATCTCACCTGAACCCAGCATGTAAGCAACGACATCCAGAGAATCTCTGAGTATGATTTCTGACTCAAGCCGGGCAGCTAAAACGGAATATGATTTTACTTCAATATCAACATAAGTGATTTTTTTATTGAGAGAATTAATGTGAGTTCTGTAAACGCAGCCATTGAAAACTATCTGTGAAGTCGCTGAGCACAGCATGTCGTAGAGTTTATTGTTCTCCATGCCGAATGTGACAGTGTAATCCTGTTCCCTAACGTTTACTTTTTTTTTCCAGGAATTAAATCTGACACCGAATGCATGTCTGTCTTTACACAACGTTCTTTCAAAGTGATAATTACATTCTTTCAGTGGAATGCCTAACGTCAACATGAAACTCATGATGTTATTGCATAGCTGGACTATTTTTCCATAATCATCCTGTGTGGGTATGGAAATTCTACCCAGTTCATTATCGAGCAAATCAATATTAACAGGCAGATAGTATTCAATGAGAAGTAACTTTAACTCCTCAAAGTAATTTTCTATCAAGCCCTGCTCCTTCTCGATCGGGCTGCGTCCCGTATCTGACCATGCGTCTTTATAATCCAGCATGTGTAACAGCCTGCCAGGAATGTCCCTGAATACAGGATCTTGAAGTGCACTGTCTTCTTTCAGTATGGCCAGCAGCTCCTCGGCCACGAGTTGTCTTTTTTTCTCACGCTTTGAGATGCCTGGAGTATGATAAAGATACGTTATCTCTTCAATTGAATTCAGGATGTTATTAAAACTTACTCTGTCTGTATCCAGGCTGTCTTCATGTGACAAACTACCCCAGCATTCTATAAAGCAAATCTGGCGACCGGTTAACCCCGTGCGGTTCAGCTCTGAGTAGATCCTCATAGATGTTGCGTCCCTTTTTTACAGTGTTATAATCAGCCTATCTTAACTCATTCACACCCGTAGCTGTAACAGCTGCGAGTGGCACCGAAAAAGCGACCCTCTCCGGATTGTCAGTAGTTAGTTTAAAAGCTGGTCGGGGTCCTACCTTTTTGAAACCGCCTTTACAGGCGGTTTTTTTTCGCCCTCTTCTCTCATTTTCCTGTCAGGTAACAAAACAGGCATACGGTTACCCTCCCCCCGCCCTCTCCCGCCCTCTCCCGCCCTTTCTGCTGAACGCCTGCCCCGCAGGGGCTGCGCGCCCGTGCGCGCGATTTATGAGACCCGATCACCCGCGAAGGCCCGTTTTCCTTGGGTAACCAATACCGCTACAGTAAGGGTTTTGTTACCCTGCCCTTTCACATCCGCGATTTATTCCGGTGGCGCACCCGCAGGCCAGGGGGCAGAATAGGCGTCAGAAGGCAGATTGACGGATTTTGAAATCTGACGGGGGTTTTCCCTGCCAGATGAAAAGAATTCTCCCAGCGCGCCGCTGTATTACTCATGTAATACATTTTAAATCGGCACCTGCAGGCACTGACCGTCTCTGATGAGGAAGGTAACCATGACGATTGCGGTGAATGACATACCGGCCGTGACGCCGGGCGGGCTCACGCTCACGCCGGCAGAGCGACTGACGCTCGGGCAGAACGGCGTGCTGACAGTCGCGCAGCGGGACGGGAGCACGCTGGTGATCTGGCTGGACGGCGGCGGCAGGCTGTACGAACAGTATTATCCTGCCGCGGCAGCGGCGGCACTTGACCGGTGGCGCGATGAGTATCCTGAGGACGTCAGCCGCTTTCAGGCTGGTGACAAATCGGAACGAGACGACGGATTCACGCCCTGAACAACAGGGCTTACGTGGCTGTTGTGAATGACAACTGTATTACATTTGTCATTCAAATTCGGGGTGCCACTTTAATGAATGGATTACGATAACACTACCTTTGAATTTCATATGTAGCTCACAGGTAATACAGAGGTAATACAAATGACAGTCAGAAGTAGTTCATGCTGATGCCCGCGTCAGGCACCGCCGGCGTGGCGCTGCAGAGCTGGGAAACGGCGCTGGCGCTGCTGCAGCCCGACCTGCCGAAGTACCTGCTGGCGCCGGAGGTGGCCGTGCTGCTCAGCTGCTTTGACGATGAGCGCCAGCGCATGCTGTTTGCGTTTTTGTGGAACACCGGTGCGCGCATCACCGAGGCGCTGATGGTGACGCCGGAAGATCTGCAGCTGGACGGTCCGCGCCCGTTCGTCCGTCTCCGGACGCTCAAGCAGCGCAGCCGCGGCAGGGGGCGCCCGGCAAAGGACGAAAAGGTCGCACGCGTGGTGCCGCTCCTCGATGCCGCTTTCGTGCGGGAGCTGCGTCGCTACCTTGCGACCTTCAGGCCCGGACGGCGTACCGCGTTGTTTGCTGTGACGCGCAAAACGGCGTGGAGCTGGCTGCAGCAGGCGGTCGACAGAGGCGGTGAGGCAGGCATTGCTTTTGCTGTCACGCCGGTCAGCCCGAGGACGCTCAGGCACAGCTTTGCGATGCAGCTGTTTCTGAACCACGTGCCGCCCAAGGTGGTCCAGACCTACATGGGGCACGAGCGCTATGAAAGCACCTAACAGTACCTTAAGATATTTGCGCTGGACGTGGCGCCGCAGCTGGGGGATCCGCTTCAGCCTGGACGCGCAGGAGTTTGTCGGGCTGCTGATGAAAAAGTGATGCACCTCATGATTACATATGCACTACTCATGTATTACTTTTGTCATTTTCTGGTGTTTCATTTTATCTCGCCGATCTGCTCTGTGCCTGCCGGGAAACCGCCCTTTTATCTTACCTGAGGTTGCAATGCCTGATTCACTCTTTACTGCATTTGAAATGGAGCGTTGTCCTGACTGGCTGTGCCCGGCGTGCTTAAATCCGTCTCTGGCCATTGTCAGCGGCTCCTTCTACCAGGGCGACAGTGCATGGACAGCCCGCTACTATAATGAAATCGACCCGGAACAGCATGAGACGGTATTCAGCTGCATGCTCAGATGCACCCGACCAAGCTGCGGCGAGTCGGTAGCGGTATGCGGTGAAGGAGAGGCATTTCAGGAACAGGACGATCCGGAGAATGGCGGTGGTACCCGCTATGTTCAGGTTTTCCGGGCGCATTCGTTCCTGCCGGCACTTCCTCTTTTCATCCCCCCGGATACCTGTCCTCCGGCTGTTCTTGACCAACTCCGGGAGATTTCGGCGCTGCTGACCGGACATCCTGCCGCTGCGGCAAACGCCATCCGCTCGCTGTTAGAGGTGCTGCTTGACGAGCTCGGCATACCGCGCGAGGAGGAGCGGCCCGGTAAGGCTCCCCGGTCCCTGTGGCTGGGTGATCGTCTCATAGTCTATAAAGAACAGCTGGGCGAACATCATGACGGCCTTGACGCGCTGAAGCTGTTCGGAAACGCCGGCAGCCACGGTGGTACGCCGATTGAACGTAAGCACCTCGATGACGCCTGCTTCGTCCTGGAGCAGCTGATTAAGCACCTGTATTATCGCCGGCCGGATATCACCCAACAGATTGCCCGTCTCAAAGAAACCTTTAAGCGAAACCCCGGTTCGCAGTGATTTCAGGTGGTGAATGAATGACGGAATGAATACTAACGTAATACATAAGTATTCATTATTGCCTGCTCTATATTATCTCTTCTCAGCCTGAATATAAGTTCCAAATCACACATGTAATTCATATGAAATACAGATGTATTACATTTTATTATATTTCATCTTTAATATCAGTTGAATGCCTCATATCTGTAATGCATTAGTCCGGGCAGGTGTCCAATCACATTAATTACGATCTGCCGGGCGGCGTCACTGGACATTATTTCCGAATGTGCTGTTTCGTCCAGGTCAGAAAGCACGATTTGCATCCCTTGACGGCGGGCGTCAGCAAGGAACGGGCGGGTAAACGCTATATGTAGTGGTGCCGTCAGCAGCCGGTGATAGAAGATGTGGTATTCACGCCGTAGCGGGGCGGAACGGGAGTCAACTGGACAGAAAAACCTGAACGTCCAGGCAGGCGAGGGGATTACGTCTGAGGGAGGGTTTGCCAGCATTGTGGCGACCGGTGCCAGCTGGCCCCACTGATATTTGCCTGCAGTTTTGTGTCTGGCCGCGCAGCTGGTGAAATCAGAATGCCAGCACTGGACATAATTACGGTTGTGTCCAGTGAGGCGTGACGCGGGAACAGGCGTAAGTGAATTTAAACCGCTTAGTCCTTAGCACCTTTTTTCTGCCGTTTAGGAATCAGAGCACCTATTGCTTCAATGCGGTGATCGCGCAATACGACTCTGTGAATGAATTTTTCAGTAGTTCGCAATAAGGATTCAAAATCAGATTCATCGGGCATCCAGCCTCTATGGGCGGCTGCATTTCCGGCGTTAGTAACGACTGCTAAATGCTCGCGCTCAGTTTCGCTGACATAACCTTGTTCGAAAACTTGTTTAACCTTTTGTTCCATAGTCAGATGTTCCGGAACACCTATAAAATTTGAGGTTCTGTCGAACGCTATCCTGAGTCCAGTTGACGCGAGAATTAAAGCCTTGTTTTCATATGCGGTGTAAACCTCAACCAAGATACTGTGCAGAATGAAATCCTGGCGATAAATTTGATCTAACCACTCTGGCCTTAAAAATTTCCCTGTACCTGGTACGGTCTCAATTTCATGAAAAGGAGTAAAATTCCCTTCGAAATCATGATCTCCAACCTCGCTATTCCAGGAATCTTTATAATAAAAGACAGTGTTACAACCGCAGCATTCCAGGAGTTTATGGGTAGTAGAGCCATACATGAAGTTATGACGATCAATCTGATCCTCCCACTCACTTTTCTTTTCACCATGGATAATCACGTTGCACAACCCACGACAAGTAGGACAGGGGGCTTTCATTTTGTCTTCGTCAGTCATTTTCTTAATGTACAGGCAATTAGATGAGGATGATTTGATTGTACTCAAAAAAGTAAATACGGAAAACTGGACAGAATAACCTGAACGTCCAGGCTGGGGAGTAATTAAACTAAAGGTAAAAAAAGCCCACTGTTGGGGCCGGAAGCAAGGAAATGACGCTAACGCTGTCTTAAGTCACTTGTAGCGATCGCCATATCGGGCGCGTCGGCGCGCACGGATAAGCCGGGAAATAGGATCTGCGCCTAGTACTACAAACCACTCAGGGCGTAGGAGGTAGGCCACGCCGAAAGTAATGAGCGCAAGGTTGATGATGATGCATTGCGAAACACTGAACATAACAGCCTCATCTGAAATGTGATCCTCAACAGTTTATATAAAAGCTGGTTAACCACATAGGGTTTAAGCGGACGATGGCGATTAAGACCAGGCTAGATTTCTTTCGGCCAGCTTATATGGACAGAACCACCTGAACGTCCAGTGAGAGCCAGGATAGTGTACAACATGGTATAATTTGAGCATAACTGACTTATACGGCTTTAGCGGAACATGGACGGCATTATGATTCAAAAGACATTAGCAGAACGGTTTGACTCACTTGAAGAAGACTATCAGAACCTTTTATCAACCAAATTTATTCAATTCAACGTAATGCTCAACGCTAACAAAACGTATGTAGAGAAAGCAAAGTGCAATACATGGATTGCACGGGTTAAAAAGTTACTGGAAGACAGCTACGGAAAAGATTCGGATTTTTATAATGACTTTATCAAGGCCCATAAGGGGTTTTATTCATCAAATTATGAAATTTTAACTAAACAATTAAAGCCGGCCTTCGATGCCGCTAAATCTGACCTGGCATATGCCCCTCCTCTGAATTCAAGTCCATTAATTAAAGAAGCTGACAGTTTAGATCTGATAATTAACGTACTTGAAAAGTTTCCAGCGTTCTGTCGCCAGCTGAAAAAGCGACATAACGACAGAGAAACCATTGAGGTGAATGACGAGTATGACGTTCAGGATTTGGTTCATGCGCTTCTCACCCTCCATTTCGATGATGTAAGGCCGGAAGAGGCTTCGCCGAGTTATGCGGGGTCGTCGTCCAGACAGGATTTTTTGCTTAAGAAAGAGAAGATCGTTATTGAGGTCAAGAAAACGCGTAAGTCTCTGGGGGCAGGGAAAATTGGAGAGGAACTAATTATCGATATGGCCCGTTACCGCGCCCACCCGGACTGTGACACGCTGGTCTGTTTCGTTTATGACCCTGATTGCTGGGTGAATAACCCGAAAGGCGTGATCGCCGATCTGGAGAGAGGAGACTCAGAAGGTAAGACCAGAGTGGTGATAGCCCAGTTCTAAAACTAACGGTCGTTCTTGAGCAGAATAACCTGTACGTCCAGGTCGGTGAGGAAATTACGTCACAGGTAGATTTGCCAGCATTGTGGCGACTTGAAGAATGAGGCCGGAAAGCCAGCCTCATTATCCTTTTAAATTTCCCAGCAAAGATTACCTATACAAAACTCCCAGCCTTGCGGAGTTGGTTTCGCTGTGACAGAGACTGTAACCGGATTGCCGGGGTGGTTTCTTACAGCTTCCTTTAAAGCGGTCTGCAACGCTGAAACTACCTGTTCTGAACTGGATGAAATTGATTTTACTAAGCTTTCAGCATTATCCATTTAATGAACCTCAGTTAAGTAGTTCTACAGGAAATTCTGTAGCAGCAAAAATTATAGTTTCATAATGAAATAGTTTCTATTGGGTATTTCTGATTTTGGACATTATATCCTGTCTGTCCAGGCTAAAAGGGAATTAAACAAGGGACGTAAAAAAGGCCGCTTATGCAACAGAATCACCTGTGTGGTCAGGTGAGTCGGGATTGAAATAAGAAGCGTAAACATATCAGTTTTATTATCTGACCTGTGCAACAGGGATGTCATCCCAGCGGGTCGTCCACGCCGGTGAAAGCATCTCACGCTTCATTTTCCATTCGGTACTTATTCCCTGACCGGCAAACCACACGTTGCCCAGCCCGGACTGGTTAATACCATCGAGCACCTTCATGAGCAGTGCACTGTTGGCTCGCGGCTGCGCGTCGTCAAAGAGGCTGAGCTGACTGACTCCATTGGGGGTGAAGTCATCGAGCATAATGCCGGCCTTCATATAGCGCCGGTCATCAAGCCAGATGCGATCAAGGCTGCGCATGGCCACCTCAATGATGTCGCGCGTGTCCTGTGTGGGCAGCGGAAGCTTTTCACCGGCAGTGTTGCCATAAAATACTTCGTTAACGGCGTGCGGTGACGTCCGGATGAAGACGCTGATGCGCCGGCAGAACTGCCGTTCTCCGCGAAGTTTTTCTGCCGCGCGCGTGGCGTACTGGCACAGCGCCTGCTGCATGGCCACCTTCGAGGTGATGCGCTCGCCGAAGGACCTGGAGCAGCAAATCTGCTGTTTGGCCGGGGGCAGTTCCTCGATCGGGATACAGGATTCGCCGTTCAGTTCGCGCACGGTTCTCTCCAGCACCACGTTAAAGTCTTTGCGGATGAGGGCAGGGTGCGCGCGCGCCAGCTGCAGGGCGTTGGTGATGCCCATGACGCTCAGCCTTTTTCCGATGCGCCGGCCCACGCCCCAGACCTCCTCCACGGGCTGATTGGCCAGCAGCGTTTCGGTGCGTTTCGGATTGCCCGGCGTGAGCGCCAGAACACCACGGAACTGCTTCCACTCCTTGCTGGCCCACTGAGCGGATTTCGCCAGCGTTTTGGTCGGTCCCATGCCGACACCCACGGTCAGGCCTGTGGTGGCCAGTACGTGCGCGCGCAGGCGCCGGCCAAAGTGCTCAAAGTCCTCGCAGCCATCAATACCGGTCAGATCGAGGAACATCTCATCGATGCTGTACTGCTCGACGCGTGGCGTCATTTCCTCAAGGGCCGTCATCACTCTCTGGCTAAGACTATGATATAAGGCATAATTTGAGCTAAAGACATGCACGCGCTCCGCAAAATCCTGCGTTTTAATCTGGAACCACGGCGCGCCCATTTTGATGCCGAGCTTTTTGGCGCCGGCGCTGCGGGCGATCACGCAGCCGTCGTTATTCGACAGTACCACGACGGGTTTGCCACGCAGGTCCGGACGAAACAGCGCCTCACAGCTGGCGTAAAACGAGTTCACGTCTGCCAGGCCAAACATGGGCATGGTTACCTCCGGCGCGCGCGCGTGCTGTTAAACCACCAGGTGACTACGCCGAGCAGCTGCAGCTCCTCCGGATAAATCACCGGGTAAGCCGGATTCATCGGCAGCAGCGCGAGACGGGGCTGCAGCTGCAGCCGCTTGACCGTAAATTCACCCTCCACCTCGGCGATCACGATATCTCCGTGCGACGCCTCCTCGGCCCGGTCAACCACCATGACGTCGCCGTCATACAGTCCAAGGCCCTCCATGCTGCTGCCGCTGGCGCGCACGAAAAAGGTGGAGGCGCGCCGGCGTATGCAGAGTTCGTTCAGGTCCAGCTCTTTTTCAACGTAGTCGGCGGCGGGGGAGGGGAAGCCGGCTGCGCACGGCTCTGCATAAAGCGGTACGCGAACCCGCGGCGTTCTAACCGCAGGCCAGAACGGCGACAGGCCCTGAGCATAGGTAGCGGGTTTCATACTGCACCGCCCCCGACCGGCTGAATCGTCATGTTTGTGCGCATAAATCCTCCTTTTGGATACTGTTTATATGTACAGTATTAATGAGGCGAATTTAACTTACAAGCCGCACCAGCCGGGAATGCGTATCAGTGCCGCTCATCTGTATGAAAGCCGTCCGTTTTTATTTTGCGGCCGCGTCGGTGGTCATTTCTTCCAGCATCTGCAGCAGAAGGTCTTTGCTCAGCTGATCGGAGCGCAGTGCCGGCATGATGTTGATAAGCGAAAGCGTCACCGTGGCCATGGCCACCGAACGTTTTACAGTATCGGCATTTTCATAAATCAGATAGGTGCGCAGGCTCACCCCCAGTTCTGCGGCGGCCCGTTCCCGGCTCCACATCATCCCTTGCGCCAGAGCCTCAGTTTCCATCCCGTCATGTTTATACTCCTTACTCGTTTTTCTCATTTTAACGCTGAAAAAGTGCAGAAACTGCACTTTTTTTGAGTTTTAGGCGCGGAAATATTCCTCCCTGTTAAGGCAGATGTCGCTGCGCTCCGTTTTTTAACGGCGTCTTCGCTTCGCCTGACGCCGGCTGTTGCCTCAACCCCCCTGCAGGGCTTCATCCTTCAAAACTGCACCGTGCCTTCACCTTAGCCGGGCGGCCTCGCCAACAAGGGAAGCTGCGCCGACATACTCACCCGTTCCCCGCCGTGCGCGGGACATTCAGTCCGCTCCGGCGGCGCGTGCGGCTTCCGTTGTCGCCCCTGTTTGCTCAGCTGTTTGCCCGGCTTCCGTGGCGGCACGGTGCAGATGGCACCGTGCAACCCTTAACGGAGGAGTCGACATGCCGAACTGGTGTGCCAACAGGCTGCGGGTCACAGGCCCGGCAGATGAAGTATCTATGGTGAAGGCGCTGATGGAAGGGGGCGCTGGCGCGCCCGGATACGTGCGGGCTGCGGGGGAGGGGATCCAGCTTTTTCTGGCGGGCTGCGCCGGGCTGCTGCGCCCAACGGTCGCAACGGAATATGCACCCTATCCGGCACTGACCGTGACGGCGGGCAGCGATACGCCGGAAAACCGCGCGTTTACGCAGTGGCTGGAACTGTTGCGCAGCGGCGCGGAGCTGACGCCGGAGACCTGCGAACGTCTGCACGAATTGTGGCTGGCCAGCGGTCTGCAGCGCATGACGTGGGCATCACTGACCGGAGAGCAGCAGACGGCAATTAGCGCGCTGTGGGAGAGAAAGAAGGGGGACTGGCACTGGACGATCAGCGGGCAGGCAGTGACTGACAAATGGGACGGACTTTGCCTTGAAGAGGCGTTTCCCCTCAGAACCCTGCCATTCGACATGCTGCAGCTGATCCCGCCGCGCCTGGATGCTGAAATCAACGGCTATAACGGCCGCCTGCTTGAAGGCGTCCCGGACGGATTTACGGATACCGTTGACCGCTGCGGCACGAAGTGGCCACACGCGCATGACCTTAACCTGTCGTACTACGCTGAAACCACCTTTAACGCCGACTTTGAAACGCCCTGGTCGCCGCCCTCGCCGGAGGTGCTCTGCGCCCTGACCGCCCGTTACGGCGTCACCGCTGAGCACTGGTATGCCGAAGCCGGCTGCGACTACTGCGGATGGGCAACCTATGCAGGCGGCGTCCAGCTCGATGAACGCTGTGAGACGCTGGAGTGGAGCGAGGAAGCGGATGAGTACGGGTACCGGGACGTGACCGGCCCGGAGTGGATTATCGATAACGTGGCCAGCTACGGCGGCTGAACCGGAGGCGGCGGGGCGACCCGCCGGATAAGCGATGAGAGCAATGACCGTACGGGAATTCAGAGCGCGACTGGCCGCAGTCGGAGATGACGAGCTGTGCTGCGGCACCTTCTGGCTGGCAGAGGATTTTCTGTCCATTAAACCCTCCCTGACGCCGCAGGAGATTGCGGCGGCCATGGAATATGCCGAAGACCATCATGATGCAAACGAGGGATTTAACTGGTGGCATCTGGAGATGGCCATCGATGCTGTCATGTTGGAGGAGGAGAGGACATAGCGCTGCCGGGTATGCAGCTGCAGATTCTCTGATGTCGCCTGTTACGGCGGCATCACAGCAGGAATGAAAAAGGTTGTCGCTGCGCTCCGCCTTCATGCCGTGTTCCGTCCTGCGGCCGGAAGACGGCGGACGTAAAGTGCCGTGCCCTCACGGTAGCCGGGCGGCCTCGCAAACAAGGGAAGCTGTCGCCGACATCCTCACCCGTTCCCCGCCGTGCGCGGGACATTCAGTCCGCTCCGGCGGCGCGTGCGGCTTCCGGTGTCGCCCCTGTTTGCTCCGCTGTTCGCCCGTCTGTGTGGAGGTCACGGCACCACTACCGGTGCCCCCTTCATACACAGGAGCACCACTATGTCTCGATTCATGCACGGCGACAGCGTACAGGTTATGGGCGGCTTTCCGGACAAGAGCATTGATTTCATTCTGACGGACCCGCCGTATCTCGTCGGCTTCAAAGACCGTTCCGGCCGATCGATTGCCAACGACGTGAACAGCGATTGGGTGCAGCCGGCGAGCAACGAAATGTTCCGGGTGCTGAAAGACAACAGCCTGGCGGTGAGCTTTTACGGCTGGAACCGGATAGACATTTTTATGCAGGCATGGAAGGCGGCGGGGTTCCGCGTGGTGGGCCACATCGTGTTCACCAAGCCTTACGCCTCAAAGTCCGCGTTCGTGGGCTACCAGCACGAGAGCGCCTACGTGCTGGCCAAAGGGCGCCCGGCGCTGCCGGCGAAGCCGCTGCCCGACGTGATGCCATGGGAGTACACCGGCAACCGCCATCACCCGACCGAAAAGCCGGTCAGCGCCCTCCGGCCGCTGATTGAGACCTTCACGCAGCCCGGCGCCATTGTTCTGGACCCGTTTGCAGGTTCTGGCTCGACCTGCGTGGCAGCCCAGGAGTGCGGCCGCCGCTGGATTGGTATCGAGCTGATGGAACAGTACCACGCGGCCGGCCTGCGCCGCCTGTATGCCCACCGCGACGCCCGCGCGGCCTGATGAACGGAGCGAACACGATGAACGATCACACTAAGCACACTGACAGCGATACCCTGGCGGCCGACGTAGCCGACCTGGAAGAGTCGCTGTACGAATTTCATCTGCGCCTGCGCGACATGATTGCGCGCCACCTCTGGCAGGGCGCCAGCCGCGAGCAGCGCATGGCCGGCCTGCTGATTGAGGGGATCGATAACGACCTGGTTGAACTGTACCGCCGCGCGGCCGTGATACAGAAACACCTGAGGGCGTAACTGATTAAAAAAAGAACACCACTCTGCACCCCTGCCGGCGCACGGCAGGGCCAGTTTTATCCACAGGGTTCCGGGGCGGATATGCACCCCGGATGTGGACAAGACAATACGGATGTTGCTGCGCGCCTCATTGATGCCGCCTGCGGCGGGGGAATAAAAACCGTGCGGTCTGCGGCCGGTGCCGTGACTTCACTTTAGCCCGGCCGCTGCGTGTTCAAGAGGCGCAAGCTCGTCTCCTCCCCCGTTCGCACTCTCTCCTGCGCGCTTACTCCCGTCGCGCCTCCGCTCATGCTTCGCGTCTGCGCCGTCCGTAATCCCGCCTCCGTTCGCTTGCGCTGCGGCCTCGTCACCGCTCCTGAACACTCCGCTTTTCGCCGGGCTGTCATTCAGTCACGGCACAGGCCGGAACTGTTAACCACCCTGACTGCGGAGATTTCTGATGAATACTGCCACCCCTGCTTTTGAGTCCGCGCGCGTCCTTGACGGCTACGTGCGCCTGCGTTTCCTGCCCGCGCTCTTCGGCGACGATTTCATGCGCGCCGAAAACAACGTGTACCTGTACGCAGATCGTTACCTGGCGGACTACGACGGCGGCGTGTGGGACTTCGTGCAGCTGCCTTCCGGCGGTGGCTTCATGAAGCCCGCAGCGGAGGAAACCTGGCGTTTCGTTAACCCTGCAAACCACAGCGATGTGCGCCTGAGCAGCGAGGCGGCGGGCATCGTGATCACCTCACTGGTGCTGAACCACCGCAGCTGGATGTATGACCGCCATGATGACACGGAGCTGTGCGCGCTTTACTGCCGCCACCACCGCCAGCTGACCGACTACGCCTTTGCCCACCCGGAAGCCGCCGCGATTTTTGCCGCGCTGGACTGATTAACCCACGGGGCGGCTCTGGCCGCCCCGTTAACAGGAGAAAAATACATGATGTACGGCAGCGTTATCGATGTTTGTAAAAATCTGGCAGATGATTTCGGCAATGAGCAGTCAGTCGCCGTTCTGGTCTGGACAAAAGCCGATGTGATGAACTGTGGCGAATGTATGGAGATGACGGAGGACGAGGCGGACAGGGTGCTCAGCGCCATTGGTGATGAGGGCTATCACTTTGAATACGGTATAGGCCAGGATCGTGTCCGCGAAATGCTGAACAACCTGCGCGATGAGGAGGAGCAGGCGCGAGAGGTCAGCGTGCCCGTAGTCGCGCTGACTCAGGTATTGCGGGTTGCGGGTGATTTTATGCGGCTTGAAGATGCGCAGAACGGCGAGGGCAGCGCAAAGCGGTTTTTCCCGCAGGAGCTTGAAGCCATCAGAAAAGTGATGGACGCGCTGAAGGGATAACCGGGGCAGGGCAGGGAAGCCCGGAGCCCCTTTCCGGCCGGAAAACCTTCCTGTCGCCTTCGGCGACCGGCGGGAAGCGGCGCCCTGCGGCGCCGGCATCCGCACCTGACTGAGGCAGATATGCTGGCACTGTCAGGCTTCTTTCTGACATAACAATCAGCCTTGCTGTTTATACCATAAGTGGTATAGAATGATGATTCATACCAGAAAAGGTATAATTCATTCTGGAGAACTGACAAATGCCGGATGCAGACAAGCTGAACGTGAAAATGGGGCTGGCCGCTGAAATAATCCGGTCTTTAGAACGGCTGGCGCTGTCTCAGGCGGAGGCCGGTGCGCGTATGGGGATCAGTCAGGGTAAAGTGTCCAACCTGCTGAGGGGCGTCCTGACCAATTTATCCGAGCGAAAACTGATGGACTGCCTGAACAGTCTGGGCTGTGATGTTGAGATTGTTATCAGGCCCGCCGCATACAGTGAAGGTCAGATCAGGATTTATCATGAAAAACAGGCTGTAAAGGAGTGCGCAGATGAAAAACTTCATCAAAGTGATAATGATACTGCTTAGCCTGTGTGTGATAGCGGGCACGATCGCTACCGGTTTATCCGTTTTAAATTATGCCGGATTGCTGGATGCCGGAACGGGGGATCCCCTGAAGCGTCTGCAGCCCGTTATGATGTATGGAAGTGTCACAATGGCCTTTATCGTGCTGGGGCTATGGATACTGAACGTGATAAAAAACAGGTAGCGCTGCGATGTAAGGCATAGCCGCAAAGTTTCTGACCGGTCAGGCGGGAGCGGCGTTCCTGTCACGTCCGCTGTGATGCCTGTGGCCTTTATGTGCATATTTTTATGCGATCATGATTTCGTATTTGTTCATTAAATTGAAAGTTCCCGCCGTCGAATAAACCGTCATTAAAGCCAAAGCCAAAGCCAAAGCCAAAGCCAAAGCCAAAGCCAAAGCCAAAGCCAAAGCCTGCCCCCCTTCGGCTCCCCGGCAAGCCGGGTCGTCGAGCCCCACTCCGCTAACCGGCATGCCGGTAAGCTCCGCCGGAACGCGAAGGGCCGCGCTCCGTGCCTGACGGCTAGGGTCTGATGGCTGAGGTCAACGGCAGCTGCCGGCTTCGCCGTCGCTTTCACCGTCCCGGCAAAACCCCGCCGGGCCTTTAAGGCCAGCCCGCGGGGCGGTCTGAAACTTCCCTTCTGACGCTTCCCTGCATTCCGGCCAGCCCTTGCGCGGAGGGCTGGTCGTAGCACCGCCGGTTCAGGCAGAAAGGGGTGAAGTGCACGCCGCCAAAAACTTTTCGCCAGGGGCCGCAAAAACTTTTTGTCGTCGCCCCTTTATGCCCTCACTTCGTCGTTGCTCCTTTGCCCTTTGCCGCGAAAGGCCAGACCGGAAAGAAGAAACCCGCGTCAGAGAAGGTCTTTTTCGGGTCCGCAGCGCGTGCTGCACCCACTCAGCCGGATTTAAGGAGCTATGCCATGCAAAACACACTCGTAAACGTCACCCCTGATGCGACCGCCGACCGCGCCCCGATCAACGCCGCCGGGGAAGTTATTTCAGAGACCTTTTTTGCGCCCGTTGAAACCGATCTGATTGATAGCCTGCTGGGTCGTTATAACTTCCTGCGCACGAAGCTGAATGACCTGTCCGCCTCTATCCGCGGCGGTGACAATCATGAGGCAGTGGGGCACTTTCTGAGAGGCAACCTTCACGGCAGCCGGGGCTACCACGTGCCGCCCGTGTCGAAGCTGTTCGATCTGCCCGGGGCGCTGGCGTCCCTGAATGCCGATTTCTGGCAGCAGGCGCTGAGCCTGACTGACGTTTACGAGTACATGCCCAACGATCGCCGCAATGACTGGAATAATCAGATCCATGAGATGAAAGCGCCGGATTTTGAAGAGAACGCCGTGCGTGCCACGCTCACCGAGCTGCTTTTCTCACGTCAGAAATTTTTCTCCGAGCGCGTTGACGGCATTTTCCGCAGCCTGTCGCGCAGCCACGTGACCAACCGCCCGGAAGGCTTCAGCAAGCGCATGATCATTGAATGCATGTTCGATCAGTGGGGCCACTGCAACTACGACCGCACCGGCTACGTGGACGACCTGCGCAAGGTGATCGCGAAGTTTATGGGGCGCGACGCGACCGGCCTGAACACCACCAACAAAATACTGAACATCGCGCGCGCCCGTTCGGGCGAGTGGGTTGCCATCGATGGGGGCGCGCTGCGCGTCAAAGCCTTCCAGAAAGGCACCATTCATCTTGAAATTCACCCGGATATGGCCTGGCGCCTGAATGACATTCTGGCCTTCCTGCACCCGGCTGCCATCCCGGCGGAGCACCGCCAGAAGCCGCGCACGAAGGCGAAAACCTTTGAGCTGCACACAAACCTGCTGCCGTTTTCCGTGCTGAGCGTGCTTGGTGACCTGCAGACAGAGCGCACCGAGCCTGTGCAGCGCAACCGCTGGGAAGAGCCGCGCCCGCCCGTGACGACAAACCCCTATAACCGCCGCTTTAAGGGCTATTCGGACGAGAACCCGGCTGCGCGCGCGGAAGCGGAAAAAGTGCTGCTGAGCCTGGGCGGCGTCAAAATGAACATTAACGCCTTTACCTGGTTTGAATTCGATTACGACCCGACCACGGCGCTGGAAGATATCCAGCTTTCCGGGGCGCTGCCGGAGCAGAAAACGCACCAGTTTTACCCGACCACGGGCGAACTCGCCGCGCAGCTGCTCGACGAGGCGGACATACGCGAGGGGGAAACCTGCCTGGAGCCGAGCGCGGGCATGGGAGGGCTGGCCGACCTGATGCCGCAAGCGCAGACCACCTGCGTGGAAATTTCGCCGCTGCACTGCCGCGTGCTGGAGGCCAAAGGCCACAACGTGATCGAAGCCGATTTTCTGGCGTGGGCATCGGTGACCGATCAGCGGTTTGACGTGGTGGTGATGAATCCGCCTTACAGCGAGGGGCGCGCCGTGGCGCACCTGAATGCGGCGGCGGAACTGGTGAATAACGGTGGACGCCTGGCGGCCATTCTGCCCGCAGGCAGCGACCGCAAAAACCTGCTGCCGGGCTGGGACTGCAGCTGGTCCGCGCCGATGGAGGGTATGTTTGCGGGAACCGGGGTTTGTGTGGTGCGCCTCATGGCGTACAAGCCGGAATAAACCCGGCCTGGCTGGCAGGGGCGACCCTGCCGGACACCGTACCGGCCCGCTAAACGGGCCGGGAAACTAAACCCCGAGACAGAGCAGAACATCATGACCCAGGAAGAAAAATTCACGCTTAACACCCTGCAGGCCTTCACCGGCTGCGATTTTGAAGCCTACCGCAGCCGGGGCGAAGCGTTTCGCCAGCGCCTGAGCGGTGCCGTGCTGAACGCGCTGCAGCTGCCGGACAGCTGGCGCACAGACTGCGAGATGCGCGGCGAATGGGGCGGAGCCTATCCCGTACACCTGCGGCTGACCCGCGCCGATGCCGCCGGGCTTGCCGTCGAGCTGGTCAGCCCGTCGGCCGATTCGCCGCTGTGGTGCGCGGTGCTGACGGATGCGCGCACCCGGTTGCGTGTCCCGCTGAACGTCAGCTATCGCTTTGAACCTGCGACGCTTCGCACCACGCTTGAAAAAATCGCAGAGTACACGCGGGCGGGCTTCACCGGTACCGGTGAGCTGGTCGCCGCGCTTCGGATGGGAGGGCACGCCGCATGATCCCGAAATCACTCTCTCTGGTCACCCTGCTGCTGGAACGTCAGGCCGCCCTGCAGGCCATCGCGGCGGTTGAGCAAGCGCAGCAGCGGGGGGCGCGGCTGGCCCGCCATCCCTACGCCGCCGCGTTTATGAAGCAGCTGAGCGGCAGGAGCCGCGTCAGCGTCCAGGCACTGAACCGCATCCGGGGCATTTACCTGCGCCCGCGCGAAAAGCGCGCGCCGCTGCCCGAGTGGGAAGGGGCGCTGGATACTTTCCTCAGCACGGCGGGGGAGGTGTGCCCGCTGCCGCTGCCGGGCGAGCTGGCCACCACGCTGCAGATAAGACAATTAACCACGCTACGCGGCGGGAACTGCAGGCGGCGGACTACCGTGAGCGCCAGCTGGAGAACCGCATCCGCCAGGCTGAAACCGAGCTGGCATTTCGCACGCCGGAGACCCTGCGCGGCTGGTTCGCCGCCTGGTGTGACAGCGTGCCGGAAAACGACCTGAAGAACATGATCGCCGCGTGGGCGCGGCGCTTTCCGTCGCTGAGCGGCCTGGAAACCCTGCAGCCGTATGCCGGAGACGTTGCCTGTGAAGTGGCTGGAGAAATTCACCTGCGATCGCTGCACATGGACAGCGCGCAGAAGGGCATGAATCGCTGGCTGGTGCCAAACAAGCTGACGGCGCAATCCTATCAGGAACAGGTGACTGATAAATATTGAGCTATCCCCAATATGGGGATATAATGCCCTTAAGTTGGGGACAGGGACTAACCATGCACGCGTTATTTATTGAGCTTTCTACCTTTGAGAAATACCGGGCCGACTATCTGAATGATGACCAGTTCAGGCTGTTTCAGAGCATGCTGCTGGCCGACCCGGAAAAAGGTGATGTGATCCCGGACACGGGCGGGCTGCGTAAGGTCCGGTTCCGGGACGAGCGCCGGAACAAGGGCACCCGTGGCGGGATCAGAGTTATCTATTACTGGACCAACGAAAAAGGCCAGTTCATCCTGTTTACCATCTACGATAAAGATCAGCGTGACGATCTGACCAAACAGCAGCGCGACGCCCTGGCGGCGGCGCTGAACGTAATTAAAAAGGGGCTGAGACATGACTGAACGCGACATTTTCAGTGAGCTGATGACCGGCATGCAGGAGCTGAAAGATCACCAGGACGGAAAAATCACGCTCAAGACTTACAAGGTTAGCAAGCGCGAGCCCGTCACCATCGCGCCGCAGGAGCTGCGCGACGTGCGCGAAAAGCTTAACCTGTCACAGGCCGTTTTCGCGCACTACCTGCACACGGGCGAGACCACCTATCAGAACTGGGAGCAGGGCAGGGCTAAGCCTAACGCTCAGGCCGTACTGCTGATCCGCATGGTGCAGCAGAATCCGGAAACCTTGCAGACGCTGGCGCAGCTTTAAGGAGCTAACCGCAGCATTGTCACCTTGAGTAGATGCCTGATGATGATGTTCATTCGCCCGCATCCGGGCGTGCGGGCCGCTTCCACACAGGACCGGCCAGGCAAGTAACCTTTGAGAAAGTTATCCTGCACCGCGCCGCTTGGCGCGGTTTTGCTTTGTGCTCTGTGCCTGCCCTAAACGTCAACACCGCCGCCCTGCGGGCCGGGAAAACCGGTGCTGGCGCACCGGTCCTCTCCGCCCGGATGCGTATCGCGCTATCCGTTAGGACTGGCCAGAGTATGAGCAGTGGCTGCAAGCCTGCTACGAACGTGCCAGTGCCTACAACCTGCGATTCGCTGCACCTCTGGATGAAAATGAAGTTAGTGGAATAGCTAAGAGCATTGCTAAATGGACAAACAAGAATCTTGATAAGACTTCACTTGAGGCTTTCGTTTAAGCTACTTATCTTCCACAAATACAAAGTTTAAGAGAGAAAAGAAGTAAAGGTGAAGGGAGGCTTAAAGATCCCACGGCTTTAATAAATAAAAAGCCGTGGGAGGATATGAGTATTAGCAGGTCAACCTACGATAGACCTTATAAGTGAGTCGCCTTGATGATACTTACTATACATCATATCTAAATTATGAATAGGGTAGGTTCTTTGTAGTGATAATGATTGTATGAAGCTGTTTTCTGTTATTTTTATAAAACCAGAAAAGTCAATTTCATGAATTATTTTCGGCATGCTATCTTCAGCTAATCGCTCATTGCTTTTGTTTAATGAGTACGCTTCAGTTCCTGCCGTTATCATTATATTTCTTTCTGTGTGGCCATTTGGTCTTAGTTTGTTTGCAAAGTTAACCTCTGACGATATCCAGGGGGATAGTGTTTCTGATCTCCTTTCAATATTTTCTATTGGATTTATTTTTGTCTGTTCCATGTATTGGTGTATCGAATTTTCGGATTCGATGAATATGACGCAGTCAGCGTTATCCATTACTCTCATCAAAGCCATGCTTAATATGGCATGCATGTGTGAAAGAAGGTTGTTCGACTTTGTATAGTTATACGTAGATGAGTTTTCTATCCTACAGTATTTTTCATGCATCTCTTTTAATGCATGATCTATGTGACCCCATAACTGTGAATCTATAAAGGAAATTATCCCGTACTTTCCATAAAGCGTATTTGCTAGTCTTATAGCAGAGCTAACATCTTTACTACTGTGCGATATAAATACGTGAGGTTCTTTTTCTGGAAAAAGATTATCCGTTAATGTTTTTGCTGAAATGACACCATCAACAGCGTCAAATATGTAAGAGTCAATATCTTCATTCTTAACGGGAGAGTAGCTTAAGTTGCTGCTGTTGCTGCTTAAGTAGAAGCTGTAGTCGTTTAAAATTTTTTGATTTAAAGTGAACTTGCCAATCATCTTTATCCCTTCATTAAAATAATTGTAGATATAAATGCCAGAGGTGCATAGAAATATAATATTGAAGGTGATTTATAACAGTTTCTTACTGAGTTTTTTTCTTCATCCTTATATTTTTTCACTTCAGGTGAAAAGTTTAGATAGTTGTGGGAGGAGCCAACCAAAATAGAGGCGAGTTCGTTGTAAACGCATCTGAAAATTCGCTCCTGTGATAAGTAATAACTATCAAGATATGAAAAACAGAAGCAAAGCAGCAAAGGCACTAGATAGGACAGGCACCCAAGACCACCGAGAGTTGACTTTATAGCTATGAAGCCAGTGACAATAGTAATTGCCCACGTTTTCATCAATTGAGAGTTTGATGCCATGCGTGTGATTATAGATTGTAGGTTTGTTAATGCTGCTAGTTTTGCCGGTAGCCCATAGTCACTATGCTCAATTGATTGATTTGTATCCGTCATACATCTCCTTGGGTTATGTCCCGTAAAGCTTATAGCGTATTCCAAAAGGAAGCGTAAGACAAAAACAACCTATATCAGATAACAGCCCTCTCTTGCAGAGGGCTTTTTTTGCAGCCAGCGCAGAATCTGACATGCTGTACAGCGACTGCTTGATCGCTGTAACCGGACTCACCTTGCGGTGTGGCTGCGTCAGCTTGGTCTGGGTGAACACATCTCACGAAAGCGCCGTATGCCTGAGGTGTCGCTTGAACTGCTGTGACAGGACGGCGGTATGGCCATCATCTCCAAACCCGGTTCAGCTTTAGTCTTTCTCCAGCCAGTTCTGACTTCCCGCCGCATAAAAATACCTTTTAACAGCCACAGCAAAAACATGGCCCCCTTCGGCTCCCCGGCAGGCCGGGTCGTCGAGCCCTATGTCGCTAAGCGGCAAGCCGCCAAGCGCCACCGAACCCCTTCGGGTTTCGTCCGCGAGCGGTTTCGGTCTGATGGCTGAGGTCAACGGCTGCTGCCGGCTTCGCCGTCGCTCTCACCGTCCCGGCAAAACCCCCGCCGGGCCTTTAAGGCCAGCCCGCGTGGCGGTCTGAAACTTCCCTTCTGACGCTCCTCTGCATTCCGGCCAGCCCTTGCGCGGAGGGCTGGTCGTAGCACCGCCGGTTCAGGCAAAAAGGGGTGAAGTGCACGCCGCCAAAAACTTTTCGCCAGGGGCCGCAAAAACTTTTTGTCGTCGCCCCTTTATGCCCTCACTTCGTCGTTGCTTCTTTGCCCTTTGCCGCGAAAGGCCAGACCGGAAAGAAGAAACCCGCGTCAGAGAAGGGCTTTTCAGGCACCGCGCGGCGGTCAGCCGGATCATTAATTTCAGACAGGAGCACATCATGACTTCAACCCAGACGGGCACCTCCACCGAAATGCGCTGCGTAGCGGCGCTGGGCGACGGCGCATTTTCGCGCGAGCAGGCCACTCACGTCACGGCCGCTTTCAGCAATGTTTTCATTGAAGACGATCAGGGCAGTCACTTTCGCCTGGTCGTGCGCGAGCCCTCAGGCGCGCTTATCTGGCGCTCGTTTAATTTTGAACATGATGCGGGCTGCTGGCTGCGCAGGTACATCAACAGCCGGGGCGTGCGTCAGTCCCTGAAGGGGCAACTGACGGCGCTGACCGACCTGAATGACGTCCCGATGACGCTCACCCAGCGCCGGGAGTTTATGACCCAAATCCTGAACAACCTGGCCGGGACCGTGGCGCAGCGGGTGCCGGAAAATCAGGTGATGCTTCCGGCTGACGAGTCAGAAGTGTGGAAAGAGGCAGGGCGTATCGCGCTGGCGCACTTCGGGCTTCAGGGGGAAAAAGCATTCCTGAAGGCGAGCCAGTGGCTGACCGCAGAGCTGGAGCAGGGCAATAACGTACAGGCGTAAAAAAAGCAGGGTAGCCCCTGCTTTATTACGGCGGCCAGTTCGAGCTGGCTGCCTCATCAAAGACCAGACACTTGGAGAGTAATATGATTTTTGACCCGCAAATCGTCGCACACGCACTGAGTTTTGTAAATGCCTTGCGCAGTGGCCAGCTGGCGCACGTGCCAGCCATGCCCTTTGCCCTGTGGCAGCAGTTCATGACCACCGTAAACAACCTGATGGAGGCGCAGCCATGAGGATCGCAACGCCCCTGAATTTACCTTTCGCGCTGGCACCCGTAACGCAGAACGACATCATCCGCGTGCTGGGCGAATACACCTTTATCCGCCTGGATAACGGCGACGAAGCGTTTTTTCATCACGGCAGCTGGATCATCGGCGCGGACGCCGCCAGTCGGGAGCCTTCCGTTCTGGGGCTGGCTCAGAGTATGGCGCGTGCGGGAGGTAAGTCACTGCGCTGCGTTGAACTGCCCGTGCCGGATGACGCGGAGTGGAGCTGGTATGACGTGGTAATGCAGCTCGTTCACGCATCGTTCACGCGTCAGGTGCGCGGCGAGCTCACCATTACAGTCTGCGACAACGCACGACACGGTCGCGGCGTGCACGTCTGTTCCGACCCGCTTCTGAGCGGTATTAACAGCAATCTCTGGTTTCCGCTGAACGCGGCAGAAGACTGGCACGCAGGTATCGAGCGTGTGCTGACCATGAACGGCGTAGCGGAGAACGTGGTGCGGCTGGAGCCACTGCGTGACGGTCCCGGATACACCGATTTCAAAGTGATTTATAACCAAAAAATCGGAGCCTGATGCGCAGAGGGGCCGAAGAAAATCCGGCCTCATGACGTTGTTTTTCCGTCTCGTACTGATCGTCCCGGCATTAGAGAGGTCTTCACAGTGAAATCCGAATCCATCAACTCACTGACCGCTTCACCTTCTGAAAAAACGTTCACCGTCCTTGATTTACAGGCGCTGTCACAGCGGGCAAAGGTTTCTGAGGAAGTGAACGATAATGCCCGTCGCATCAGCCTGGCGGCATCTGCACTGTTGGGCTTCGCGAGCCAGACGGAGATTGGAGACAGTACAGAACCGGCAGAGACTGCCGTCACCGACCTTCTGACAGACCTTATGCACTTATGCGCACACTGCTGGCCGGATGACGGTGAAATGTCCTTTGACAGGGCGCTGAATACCGCCCGTATGCACTTCGCTGCGGAATCCGATGAACATGCACAGTGGGACTGAATGAAATGAATTTGACCATAAGAGATATTACGGAAGGCATGAACAGTTCTCACGAAGGATACGCGGATCTTGTTGCAGACTCTGTTTCCTTCAGCCTCGGCCGCCCGCTGACAAATGAGGAATACATGCAAATCTACGGCATCACCGCAGGTGCCATTTCTGATGCGGTTCAGCAACTGGAAACCAGCGGATCTGATTATGATAAACCGCTCACACAGGAACAGTTCAGCGAACTTGCCGACTACCTCTACCGCTGCGGAGAGTTCACCGGGCCGGGCGGTATTCATGGGAAGGATTTTGAGGAACTGACCGTCATTGACGAGCCCACCGATGAACCGGAAGGACGTAAAATTTACCTTCGTGATCGCTATCCTTTCGCGGTCCTCGATTTCGACATCGGCTTCACGATCCTGCGCTACTGAAAAGAAAACAGTGTTGCCGTGAGCGGGAAAAAATCGAGCCTGCTTACGGAACAAAGCGAAATTTCAATCACACAATCTCGGGGCCGTCATTCAGACGGTAAGCAAAAATGACTTCATTAAATGTTGTTCAAAGCCAGCCAGGTGAACCGGAAATCTGTCGCTGCGCGGTTATCAGTAATGCGCACATGACGGAGGGTGATTCTGAGATTCTGGATTCACTGTCGTCCAGGCTGAGCGGTGAAGATGGAGCATATAACTGGATACATCCAACGCGATTTGGATTTCTGATCCGCCTGTCAGTAAGTACCAATGTGATGGAGGAACTCAGAAGGGAAGGACTGTCTGATGACTTCTGTCACGTTGTCACCTTTCTGTCTGAAAAGTGTCTGACTTCGATGATTCACTTCGACGCTGATGCTGACACTCTTGAAGGATTCAGCGTCCACAACTGGTAAAAATAATTCCGGCAGGCACGCATTAAGCCTGCCGGACATTTTCATGATGCAGGCTGGATGTCCTGCGACGTGGTTTTCTGCTGTACCACCTCGGTCTTACGCGTAGACCGCTTTTTCTTTCCACTTGCCTCGTTCACCACAGCAGAAATTGCCTTCTCACTGAAACGAAATTCCATGGCATCCAGCGCGGACTTAATATCCGCCACCGTGTAACCCTTCTCTTTCGCCAGTACCAGAATGGTGTCCTTAAGATTTTCCAGCGCAGCCTCTCTAGTGATGCGCTGCGGCGTCAAATCCGGGAGATTTTCCAGCTTCGTACGTGCCTCATCCAGCTGCTCCTGCGTGAAAACATTACGTACCGCCATCTCATTTCTTCCTTCGCAATGGTAAAGACTAGATTTTGCTGGATTTTTACCACCATTTCCACCCCCATCACCTCACATGACGCTGATTTACTTCTGAGCAGCTAAGTGGCAAAATACGAATAGTTGATTAAAATACGGGACAGGAAATGTTTTGTCATTACCGCCTGCACGCAGACGTTAACGCCAAAACGACCTGCTCAGGGCTCCGCCCCGAGACCCGGGTAATGTGCCAAGGTTGAGTTATGTCGAAAAGTGAGAAGCGTCAGAAGAACACACTTATCCAGCTGCGCTGTACGGAAGCTGAGGCTGACGCCATTAAAAAGAAGGCCATAGCCGCAGGGATGACGACTTCTGAATATCTGCGTCGTACGGCACTTAACCGCCGTATTACCGTGCGTACCGACATCCGTATGATGAACGAGCTTCTGCGTCTTGGAGGCCTGCAGAAACATCTGTACACACAGATGCAGGCGAACATGACTACCGAGCTGAGCCATCAGTTTTCTGAGGTGCTGACCAGCATCAAGCACGCCATTAACGCGCTGGACATGACACCGGTGCCGATCGAGGACATGAAAGACTGATGAACGTGATCATCCCGCCGAAGCGTCGCGACAGGAAGACTAGCTTTAAGAAGCTGGTTAACTACGTGAGCACGCGCGAGAAAAAGAAACCGGGTGAAGCCGTGACGCAGGATGCGGCTCCTGCCACCGGTGCTGAGTACGTCGTCACGCCGGGATTCGGTCAGCTGGTTGATTATGTCGGACGTAAGCGCGCAACACCGGCTACTGAGATCGTCAGCATTTCACCCGAGGGCATTCAGCGCGTGCTCTCCGGTGAAGTGCTGTGTGAAACCAACTGCTTTTCACTGGATACCGCCGCGTCAGAAATGAACCTGACGGCCTCACAGAACCGCCACTGCAAGGATGCGGTTTATCACTTTATTCTGTCCTGGCAGGGCGACGAAGACCCGTCACCCGATGCGGTATTCCGCTCTGTACGTTACAGCCTCAAACAGCTGGGTATGGAAGAACATCAGTACGTGGCCGCCATCCACCGCGACACGGACAATATCCACTGTCACGTATCTGCTAACCGCGTTCACCCGACCACGTTCCGCGCGCAAAACATGTGGAACGACGCCGACGAACTGCAGAAGTGCTGCCGCGTTCTGGAGCGCGAACTCGGCTTTAAAGTTGATAACGGCAGCTGGCATATGGATGCGTATGGTGATCTTCACCGTACCCGTCGCGATATGCCCTCTGCTCCACGCGGCGCAGCTAAGCGTGAAATCTTCTCAGATAAAGAAAGCCTGCACGGCTATGCGGTACGCGAAACCCGTCAGATTCTTTCTGATGTGATTGCTCAGGACAAAATGAACTGGGGCCGCCTGCATAATATTTTTTATACCCGCGGGCTGGGATTACGTGAGCAAAGCGGCGGTCTTGCCGTATACGATCTGATGAACCCGGAAGGTGTCAGCGTGAAAGCTTCTGACGTTCATCCGGACATCAGCCTGACGTCAATGGTTAGTCATCACGGCAAATACCAGCCAGCACCTCCCGTTTATAATCCTGACCGTCCTGAAGACGGCATGCTGGACATGCAGAACTGTTACATGCCTCAGCTCCACGTGCGTGATCAGGAAGCTCGTCGTGAACGTCGCGAAGCCCGTGCGATAGCGCGTGATATCCTTCGCGCGCGTTACGAGGCTTACCGTCATGGCTGGGAGAAACCTGACCTGCGAGCGGGCGAGCGGTTCCGTCAGATTGCTTCTCACTGTGTGGTTGCCAAAGCCCACGTACGCGAAACCGTCAGGGATCCGCTGATGCGCAAGTTGATGTACCGCGTGGCTGAGTTTGAAAAAATGAAAGCCATGGCCGAACTACGCCTGCAACTGCGTGAGGAGCGCCAGATTCTCAAAGAGACCGGAGTAAACCGTCCGCTGAGCTGGAAGTCATGGGTTGAACGTGAAGCGGTCAAAGGTGACGCGGCTGCACTCAGCCAGATGCGTGGCTGGGCTTACCGTGAGAAACGCACTATCCGTCAGCAGAAAAATGCGTGGCCGGAACCTAACGCCGTTATTCATTATGGCCCGGGTGATGATGTACCAACGTTTAAATCGAGCGAACATGAGACGCGATTGCTGCGTGACGGAACGGTCAGCTATCTGCGCGACGGTAAACCAGCCGTCACCGACTTTGGTGACAGAGTAGAAGTGTACCCCGCACCTGACAGCAAGTCCGATCGTTACAATAATGACCTCGCGGCTGAGCTGACTGCATGGCGCAGTGGTGACGATACGGTGCTGAGCGGCGAACAGAAGGCCGTTAACCGCGTACTGTACTCCGGCGTGGTGAGAAACATCACTAAAGATAACGGCCGTGTGTTTAAGGTGAGCGATCCCAAGCTTATGGCCAGCGTACATGCGACGGAAGAAAGTCTGCGCAATCGTGACGTTCAGCCGGAGCTGAAACAGGCGGAACCTGATTACAAAGACGATGAAAATGCGCGTCCTGTGAACAGAGATATACCACGACCATAAGGAGATTAATGAAAGAGAGATAAGCCAAACGGAACTTTTTAGTCGCTGATTGCACAGGGTTGAAGGCCTGTACAACCAGCTAACCAATTTAACCTGTATGAGAGGTCATCATGGCTGCGGTGGATCCTAGTCAATTTTCTGCATTGGGCAAGTTTTTTCCTGAACTAACTGAATTACAGGCTGTACATGTATGCATGCTTGTATTCAACCATTTATCAGTCGAGGAACTTGCTGAACTCCGAGATATAGCACCTAACACAGTTAAGGAATCTATGAGCTCTGCTCAGAAGAAGCTTGGTGTTAGTTCAATGAAGTTGTTGCGTACTTCAGTTATCAATAGAGTTCTTTTGCACATAGCTATCTATATTTTCAAGGAATAGCTGTTACTGCATTAAAAATTTAACTTAAAACAAGTTTAACTTTAGAGCCTGCAAAAAAAATGCAGGCTTTTTTGTTTTAATGCTTATTAAACAATTAGATAGACTTACCCTGCCAAAAAAAGCAGGGTTTCCAAATTAGGACCAATCCTATTTAATGGCGGTCACTTACTTAATGCTTACATAACGCATACACGGAGTTGACATGGCAGCCCCCAAAAACCACAAAGGCATCGCAATCATGCTGTACATGTCTACGGAACTGAACGAGAAGCTGTCCGCTTCGGCCAAGAAATCCGGCCGCGCGAAAGTCACAGAAGCGCTGTTTCGTCTTGAAGACCATCTTAATTTGTTCGAATCGATTGCCACACCAGGGCAACGTTTTCCTGCCGGAACTGGTAGCAAAGACTAATAGATTACCTGAGCCGGCTCATTAATTGCTGGCACTCATTTCTAATGAATTATGCGCATACGCGCAGGGATCCTTTTTGCCCAAAATCAGCCTCTGCTCTTTAACAATGTGCCCGAAACCCTGATCTCAAGGTCCTCTCTTGCCGGCATGCTGTGATGGTGCGCGGAAGACGTCCGGAGGCTATGTCATGGCCAGAATCACATCAGGGGAACCCACAACTACATGGGGCAGGTTATAAGCGACTGAGGCAGGCATTTCAGGTCGCTTATTTCGCTGACGGGCACAACTCAAAGTCGGAATGTCGGGTAGTACGTTCATATCCCTGCGAATCAGTTCGATACATCTTTTCTGGAGTCACCTACGGGATTCGCGGTGCCGGTTTCCGGAAATTCAGTTTCCGGAGTGTATTAGCGTTGCGTATATACGCAGCAGCGAACGGGTTGTTCATCAATTTCATATTTTTCTCCCTGCGAATCAGTTCGACGTAGCCACTGCGGGCCCCGGGGCGATCCGTCGGGCCCCCTGCAACTGGTGATGATTAGCCCTTCAGTCAACTGAAGGCGCGAACGGGTTTCCCTGCCGTAATACGCCACATACGCAAAGATGACGCAGAGCAGTCTGTGCGGGCCCACTCACGCTGAGTGGGTCAGCCCGGCGCCGTTCTGGCCTAACTGATATTACATAACAGGCATCTGAGAGATGCGGGACGTATTCAGAGGACAATCAGGGGATAACATGAATCTTACAAAACGAAAACGGGAAGCGCTGCGTGAGCAGTTTCAAGGGTGCTGCGCCTTCTGCGGCAGCAAGCTGCCTGCCCGCGAGTGGCACGCAGAATTTATTGGCGAAGACTATGTGCAGGGTGGCATTGCGCCAGTGTGTAAGGAATGCCGCACCGCCAAAGGCAACGCCTCGCCGGAAGCTTTTCGCGCGCTGCTGGCTGAACAGGTGGAGCGGGCTCAGCGTCACAGCGCTAATTTTCGCATGGCTCTGCGTTTCGGACTCTGCCGCGTCAAAGCTGAACCCGTTGTTTTCTGGTTTGAAAGCTGCCAGTCATCTCATGCTGTTACGTCCGCTCCGACTCTGAACAAACCGCATAACATCGCATCCGCCGGCTGACGGCAGGCCTTTTTCTACCGACTTTGCATGGATACCCATTATGAACCGTTCCTTTCTGGGGCGTGCCGCGCTGACGCTTGCTCTGATAGCGGGCGTGGCCGGCTCCGCGCTGTCCTCAGATGCCTGTGGTGACTTCGGCGCAGCCTATGAACAGGTACTCGACCGTTTTGAAATCACTGCGCTGATATTCAAACCGGCGCAGCCTGACGGCATGAGCGCTGTCATTGGCGACATGCACTTAACTCCTCTTGAGGAGGGGGCGGGCGTGCAGTACGTTCTGGATGCCGCAGGCAGAGGGGATATCCTGAGCGTTCTGCATAAATACGGAGAGACAGGCCGACAGTTGCACTAGCGCGGCCCCCTGGGTGATAACGGACGGGCCAGCGCGTTTTCTATGTGGCCGGGCAGAGAGTTCAGCGCCAGCATGCAGGTGCGTTACATTCCCTCAGTCAGGAAGCTTCCGGCAGCTTTCGCAATGAATTATTCACTCAGTGCAGGCCTTCAGCGCCAGTGCACGGCGGCTCAGTGTGACAGTACACGGATGCGTTATGCCAGCGGCGGAAGCGTACTGGTGCCTGATAAAGGCGCGCTCATGAGCGTCAGGGAAACGGCAAACGGCTTCCTTATCTGGATTATCAGCGCTAACTGACCCTGAGCCCGGAAACACGCCGGGCTGAACCTGAATACTACTCTTCACAACGCAAAGCGCACTCACCCTGACCGGTCAGTGCGCTTTTCGTTGTGGCGGACCTGCGGCCAGCGCACGCGGTCAGACTGACATCTTCTTATTACTCATTAATGCGATGCGACAAGTCTAAGTCATGCCGCTCTGGCGTCTGTCAGTCTGGCCAGAGCACCGGGAGGCACCCGGCGCTGCAACTTCGCTTCTGACCGGCAGGTTCGCCTGCCTTCCCGCACGGTTTTTGCCGGTCCGGCTCCGGCCGCCGCAGAGACGGTGCAGCCCTGAGTTATCCGGAGTTCTCTCTATGTCATTTACCGAACGGGCAGGGCTGATACCGGTCCTGTTGCTGACCGGCTGCGCGCAGCCGGCGGTTTACACCGGGCCGCCTGCCGGGAGCGTGGTCGACAGCATGCTCTCGCGCAGCGCGGCCGACATCAGCGCCATGCAGTACCGGGTACACCAGACCGGGCCTTCGGCGCAGCGTCCGGTTTCACCTACCGCGAACCCCGTCAAACCTCTGGCGCCGGGCATTACCAGCGCCTCCGCGCTGACGGTAAAGCCCGCGTCTTCACCTCCGGTCTCCGCGGCGGGCGCCGGACCAGCCGATGGCTTTATCCGGCAGGACGGTGCGGCCCCCACGCTGCGCGCAGCCCTGCGCAAAATCGTGCCGCCCGGGCAGACCGTGGTGTTCGATAAGGCGGTCTCCGCCGACGCGCCAGAACTGTGGCGCTGGACCGGGAATGATCGCTGGCAGTACGTCGCCGACAAGATGCTGGCGCCGCACGGCCTGAAGGCCACCCTGAACGACAAGACCCGGACGGTGGCCGTTGAACCGGCGCAGCGCGCGCAGAATGCGCTGGCGTCCGTCAAGAGCGTATCGCCGCCAGTGCCGCCCGCTGCGCCCGCGAAGGCAACGGCTGCCGGGGCGGCGAAAACACCGCCGCAGGCTACCGGCCGCAACCCGTTCCGTGGGGATAAGGGGGCCGCCCCAGCCCCACCGGCCGGACCGGCACCCCGCATCCCCGCTGCGCCGTCGATTGCGCCTGCCACCGTTCAGCTGCGGCACTGGCGCATTGAGACGGGCAGCACCGTGAAGGACTGGCTCTACACCAAGGCCGCCGCGGAAACCTGCGCCGTACCGGGCATCAAAACCTGGACCATCGCCTGGCTCACGCCGACCAACTACCGGGTAGATGCGCCGCTGAACTTTGACGGCAGCTTCCGCGAGATGCTTAACCGGCTCTTTACCCTGTACGGCACGGCGAAGGTGCCGCTTTATGCCGGGGTGCGCGCCGCGCAGTGCGTGGTCACCGTGGACGATAAGGAGGTGCAGTAATGTTCATGTACTGGCTGCTGGCGCTTTTTCTGGGGGCCCTTCTGGCAGGACTCACGCCTGACCAGCGCGCCGTTCAGCAGGCGGGGCAGCTGCAGGACCAGACGCTGAGCCTGCAGGCCGCACAGATGGTGCGCTACATGAACCGCATCAACGACTGGCGGTACAGCAACCCCGCGGTGGACAACGTCAGCGTGACGGACGCACAGCTGCCCGGCTGGCAAAGCGTCGCCGGCCTAAACAACCTCATCTCCGGCGGCCGGACGTTTGTCTGGCGCACCGCTCAGCCCGGACTGATATCCGCGCTGCTCACGCAGACGCACCGGTCAGCGCTGGCCGGGCGGGTGGCCTCCCGTCGCCTGCTCGACAGCACCGGTGCCGACATGCAGATCACCGTCCCCGCCGCCATTCCCGACGGCAGCGTGGTGTGGGTCAACTGATTCTCTCTTCCTGACAGGATACCGTAATGAAAATACCTCACCGGCTGACCGCGGCGGCGATGCTCTGCCTGCTGGCCAGCAGCTGCAGCACGCTGGACCGCGTCGGCGCCACGGAAAAACGGGCGGAGGCTGCCGAAGCGCAGGCCGCCGGACACAAACGCGCGCTCGACAGCGGGCAGGTCGTGCGCGACCTGACCTCGCAGTGGATCAACCCCGTGCCGATTAACGGCGTGGCCGGGCTTCGCCCGGCGCTGCCCCCCTGTTCGATAAAAATTAACCGGCCCGGCAACGTGTCGCTCGCTTATATCAGTGCGTTCATTACCGACCAGTGCCGCATTCCCGTTGTTATCACCCCGGATGCACAGGCCATGCTGGCCGGCAGCACCGGTGGCGGCGGTGTAACCCAGAAAATGAGCGGTTCACTGCCGCCTCCGGACGCCAGCGGCATGGTGCCGCTCGCTGCAATGGGACAGACCGGCAACCAGCCTGCAGTTGTTCCACAGGGCGCCGGCGTTCTGCATGGCGTTACGTGGAACGGTGAACTCGGCGGTTTTCTGGATTACGTCAGCGCACGCAGTGGGCTTTCCTCAAAATATGAGTATGGCCACATCGCCATCTTCTGGCTCGATACCCGCAACTTCGCCATTAACTTCATGGACAACGACGCGAGCTTCGTGTCGAAAACGGTCAGCGGCACCACAACTTCCACCGGTTCCAGCGGAGGGGGCGGGGGCAACACCGGGGATAACAGCACCAGCCAGACCACCACGTCGACCATCAAGTCCAACATATTTAAGGACGTGGAAAACACGGTGAAGTCGATGCTGACGCCGGGATCCGGTCGTCTGAACCTCTCCGCCGGTGTGCTGACGGTGACCGACACGCCGCGCGTGCTGGACGCCATCGGGCGCTACATTGACGACCGCAACCGCGAGCTGAACCGTCAGGTGATGATTTCGGTGAAGGTCTACAGCGTGGAGAACCGGCACCAGAACCAGCTGGGCATCGACTGGAACGCGGTGCTGAACACCGGCAGCGTGGGCCTGTCCCTGACCAGCCCGTTTACGGGAGCGGCCTCCGACGCGCTGAGCGGCGGCGTGGCCATTCTGGACGGAAAGGGGGAGGGCACGCAGACGTTTCTGAAGGCGCTGGACGAGCAGGCGAAACTCAGCGTGGTAACCTCCGCCTCGGCGCTGACTACCAACCTGTCCGCTGTGCCCGTCCAGAACGCTATCCAGCAGGACTACGTGCCGAACATCAGCACCAGCCAGACGGCAAATGTCGGAACCAGCACCTCCATCACCACGGCGACCATCACCACCGGCTTTAACATGATGGCGCTGCCGCTGCTGTTTCCGAATTCGCCGAAGATGCAGCTGGAATTCTCCATCAGCATGTCCGAAGACCCCATCTTTACGCCGTTCACCTCCGGCGGGCAGAGCTCTCAGCTGGCCAAAACCACCCCGAAGACGACTGTGCAGCGCGTGATTATGCAGTCAGGACAGACGCTGGTGCTGAGCGGCTACGAGCAGCTGAGCGACTCGTCCAACCGTCAGGGCACCGGCAGCTACAGCTTCTTTGGCCTGGGCGGCGGCGCGCGCGGTGACGACAGCCGCCGCATGTTTATCATCCTCGTGACGCCCGTGGTGCTGGGTTAAGGAGCTCTTATGACGTCAGAACTGACGCCGGCGCCGGCGGTGAGCGTGGTACCCGCGGGCAAAGCCGCGCTGGTCGCCGGGCTGCACTGGCAGTGGGTGGCCGCGCGCGGCCGACGGCGCATGCGCATTGAGGCCCGCGACCAACTGGCGAGCCACTGGCTGGCGCTGCCGGCGGGCACGGGCGACGACCCGGCCACCTGGCTGGGCTGCCTCACCGACGAGGCGGACATGCTGCCTAAGGGGAAACGGCCCGCGTCGCTGGCGGCGGCGGTGCTCGGCAGCGTGCCCGCGGACTGCTGGGGCGTGTTTCTGCTTCCCGGCGGCAAATATTGGTTTATGGCGGTCACCGGCGGTCATCCCTCTCCCTACGGCGACGTGGTGGGAGACGCGGCCACGGTGCTGCGCGCGTCAGAGCGGTTCCGCACCACGGCGCCGGCGCCGACATCGGGCTGGACGGTGTTCGATCCGGACAGCCTGCTGGAGGTAACTGACGCCCGCCGCGACCCGCTGGCGGGCCTGATACCGGCCGCCGTGCCGGCGCGGGCGAAGCTGCAAAAAACCGACAGCCGCACGGCCTCCCGCCTGCTGCTGCTGGGCGTGGTGTGTGCCGCCGCGCTCTGGTACGGCAACCACTGGCTGGATGTCAGGAAAAAGGCCGAACACGACGCCTGGGTGCAGGCGGAGCTGGTCCGGGCAAAAGCCGCCGCGGCGTCAAAGCCGGGCAGTCTCGCCCGGCCGTGGGGTGGCCAGCCTGACTTTTCGGGCATGCTCAGCGCGTGCGTGAAGCAGTGGCGTCAGGCGCCGCTGTCGATCGCCGGCTGGGTATTCCGCCAGGCGATGTGCGAGTCCACCGGGCAGCTCACGCTGCACTACGCCCTGCCGGACGGCGGCACGGTCGGCGACTTTGCCGCCCGTCTGCCGGCGCTCTACGGCCCGGGTACGCCGGTCACGTTCAACATGCCCGGCCCCTCGGACGACGCGTCCTTTAAGGAGGCGGTGCACTTTGCCTCTGCGCCGGCCGAAACGCTGCTGCCCGGGGACGAGCAGCTGCGCCGCATGACCAGCTACGCGCAGCGCCTGCGGGCTAACCTGCGCTTCAGCGAGCCGATGGTGCTGACCCAGACCGTGGGGCAGGACCGGATCCCGCTGCCGTGGAAGCGCTACAGCTTCACCTTTATCACCGATATTCCGCCGGACCGGCTGTTTGACGCATCGCGCTTCCCGGGCAACGGGCTGCGGCTGAGTTCCGTGAAGGCCGAACTGCACAGCAGCCGGCTGACCTATACCCTGGAAGGAACACTCTATGCAGAGAAATAAGTGGCGTTACCTGCTGCTGCCCGCGCTGCTCAGCGGCCAGATGGCCGTGGCCGGCCCGGCAGCACCGGACGGCCTCAGCCCGCAGGGCGGGGCCACAAATGAAACAACACCGCCGTCCGGCCACGCGCCGGCCGCCACGGTTGTCGTAACCGATACTGGCGGGCGGGACAACAGCATGGGACGCCTGGAGGACATTCAGGCCAAAACCCTGCTGTATGAGGCGCAGCTGGCGCAGGCCAAGGCGTTTAACGAGCTGCAGAAAAATGGTTATGACGCAGTGCTGGGTGGCCCGTTCAACCCTCAGCCGGCGGCACCGGTAAAGGACAATGCCGACGCGAAGCCGGCACAGGAAAGCAAGGCGCCGCCGCTGATAGTGGAAATCTCCGGCGGCCAGCAGCTCTCCGCCACGCTGCGGCTTGACGGCGGCAATGAGGTGCGGGTGCAGGCGGGCAGTCGCATCCCGGGCACCGGTTGGACGGTCACGAAAATCACCTTCAGCGAGGTCACCGTCAGCAGCGCCGGCGGCGGCCTTGTGTCACTGGCCTTTGCGGGGTAAACGTCATGGAATTTACCGAAAGTACCGTGAACTGGCTGCACCTGGACAACAGCAACCCGGAGCAGGGGCGGCTGTACGTGTCCACCGAGCACCGTGCGGATCCGGCCGTTCAGTCCGACATCGCCCGCGCGATGCGCCAGTATCCGCGTCTGAACGTGGAGCACGTGCACCTGGGCGAGCTGCGCCGGCATCAGCTGCAGCGCGCCGGGGTGGGCGGCACCGCCGGCAGGTGGTCGCCGGAGCAGAATAAGGTCGTGGATTTTATGCGCCGCGCGGGTAAGGCCCACGCGTCGGACATTCATATCCTGATTGGCATGGAGAACCTCACCGCCGTGGTGTTCCGCATCCACGGCGACCTGGCACTGCAGGCCGAACTGTCCATTGAAGAGGGCATGAGTCTCGCCGCCACCATCGTGATGTCGATGTGCGACGCGGCGCCGCAGCAGTTCAGTGAGACGGACGAACAGGACGGGCGCCTGCGCAACGAGTTCGTAAAGGCGCTGGGCCTGTACGCCGCGCGTTACTCGGCCGTGCCCACCGAGTCCGGCCTTTACGTGGTACTGCGCGTGATTCTGGATGAGAGCGAGAACATTCCTTCCCTCGACGCGCTGGGCTACCTGCCGGAGCAGCAGAAGCTCATCCGCCGCATGCTGCGCCGCCCGGAGGGTCTGATCATCACCGCCGGCCCGACCGGTTCGGGAAAAAGCACCACGCTGCGCACCTTTTGTAAGATGTACGTTGACCTCACCGGCGGCAAGCGCCGGCTGATTACGGTGGAGGATCCGGTGGAAGGTAAGGTGCCGGGCGCCGTGCAGACCACCATTATTGCCGATCGCAACGACCCCGACTCCGTCACCCGCGCGTGGCAGCGGCGCCTCTCAGCGCTCAAGCGTCTGGACTATAACGCCGCTGTGATCGGTGAAATCCGCGATACCTGGTCCGCCAGCGCCAGCATCAGCGAGGCCAAGAGCGGCACGCTCGTCGAGACGACTACGCACGCCAACGACGCAACGGGCATTATCGACCGCCTCACCGACACGCTGGGCATTGCGCCGGGCATGGTGATGGATCCACAGGTGGTTATCGGACTCATTGCGCAGCGCCTGGTGCAGATGCTCTGTCCGGCCTGCAAAAAGGGCTGGGCTCACGTCAGGGATAAGCTGACGGAGGACGACCGCGAGCTGGTGACATCGTACTGCGATACGAATGTTGTGGCGTTCAGGAATCACGAAGGGTGCAGCGCGCCGGGCTGCTGGCACGGCATTACGGGACGCAAGGTCATTGCCGAGGTCATCCGGCCTGACGCCCGCTTTATGCAGCTCTACCGCGCGCACGGCAAGCTCGCCGCACGCAGCTACTGGGTGCATCACATGGACGGCATCACCCGCGGGGCTCACCTGCAGCGCTACATTGCGGCCGGTGAGGTTGACCCGCTGGACGCGGACAAAATGAGTCCGCTGGACGAGGATGCTCTGAACCTGCTGCCGCCAGAATCCGTCGAGGCGTTTCTCAGCGGAGGTGCCCATGAGTGACCTGCTTAACCGGCTGCGGGGCCGGCTGAAGGCCTCGCTCGCCACGGGCAGCACCCGCTCTGAGGGGTTGGGGCGCTGGATAGGGCAGAAGACCTTCAGCACCACTGACCGCATGACGCTGTATGAAGACCTGGCGTTTCTGCTGGAGAACAAACAGAAAACCGAAGACGCCATCGCCGGCCTGCAGCGCACGCGCCGGCGTAAAAACGATCCGGTACTGCTGTGCCTGAACGACGTGCACCACGCGCTTACGCGCGGGCGGGGCCTCGACGCTGGGCTCGCCGGCTGGGTGCCGGCGCAGGAGGCCACCATTCTGCGTGCGGGGCGCGTGGCCAAAGACCTGCGGGGGGCCCTGCTGAGGGCCATTGAAGTCGTGAAGGGCGTGGGCGAGATGAAGTCCACCGCGCTGGTCAACCTGGCCTATCCGGCGATGCTGCTGGGCGGGACGTTTTACATGATGCAGATGGTGAGCGAGCGCTTTCTGCCCCGCCTGGAGCAGCTGAGCCCCGCCGACAGCTGGACCGGATGGATGTGGTGGCTCGGCGCGATCACGCACTTCTTCGTGGATAACCGCTATCTCCTCGGCGGAGTCCTGGCGGCCTTTATCGTCTGGGTCATCTGGTCGCTGCCGCGCCTCACCGGCCCGGTCCGCGCCCGGGTGCTCGACCATCTGTTTCCGTGGAGCCTGTACCGGGAGGTGCAGGGGGTGTCTTTTCTGCTGAACCTCAGCGCCCTGCTGCGCGCCCAGCTGCGCACGGAGGAGGCGCTCGACATGCTGAGCCGCAGCGCCACGCCCTGGATGTATGAGCGCCTGACGGCTACCCGCCGGCAGGTGTCGCGCGGCAAGCACCTCGGTCAGGCGCTGGCGGACAGCGGCTACGCGTTTCCCTCACGCGAGGCCATTGACCGCCTGATGCTCCTGACCGCCAGCCCGGGCGGCGAGGACAACATCGAAAACTTCGCCAGGATGTGGCTGAAAAAGGCCATCGGGCGCATCAAACGTGTCTGCCAGGTGTTTCAGCTGGCCGGCATGCTGGCCACCGCTGGCTATCTCCTGCTCTCGTTCCTGGCGACTCAGGACCTGGGCTCCATTATTGGCAACCGTTAATTTCAATACCGAGAGGATTTACCTATGACACTGCTTTCAAAGCGCTCCGGCCGTTCCGGACGCTCCGCTGTTCACCGCGGCGCCCTTACTCTGCCCGAAGCCATCATCGTCAGCGCCGTTTCGCTGATCGTCATTGTGGCCGTTTACGCCGGGGGCGGAGGGCTTTTCAGAAGCGCGGACTACAACGAGGAGATGTCGAACGTCAGCGAAATCATGACCAACACGCGCAGCATGCTGAAAACCGGCGGCATATATGACTTCAGCTCCGCCGCTACCATGACCGGCGCGCTCGTTCAGTTCGGTGGCTCGCCCGGCAGCATGGCCGTTATCGGCACCAAGTCATCCGGCAGCGCGACGCTGAACAACCGCTGGGGCGGCACCGTCACGGTCACGCCAGTGAGCACAAACGGCGGGCAGAACACGGCGTTTTCCCTGACGTACACGCAGGTACCGCAGGAGGCCTGCGCGCAGATGACGCAGAAGCTTTCGGGCGCAAACAACGTGGCGTCGACCAGCATTAACGGCAGCACAACCAGCGGTGTGGTCAGCAGCTCGGTGGCGGGCTCGCAGTGCACGGCGGACAGCGGCTCGATCGGTACCAACACGCTGGTCTTCACCAGCAACACCTGACGGCAGACCGGGGGCAACCCCGGCACTGAGGGGCTCAGCGCACGCGCGTTGCCCCCTTCTTTTCGCCCTCTGTCATTTCACGGTATGCATCATGAAGAAATTTTTCTCTCTGCTGATCGCCGGCGGACTCCTGCTGTGCGCTTCCCGCTCTGCGATGGCGTTCTGCTATAGCGAGGCGGGCGCACGGTATCACGTTGACCCGCAGCTGCTGCGCTCCATCAGCAAGGTGGAAAGTGGCTTCAACCCGGGCGCTATTGGCTATAACCGTAATAAAAAAGGTCAGGTCACGAGCCGGGACTTTGGCCTGATGCAGATTAACTCCACGCACGTGCAGCAACTGCGCACGATGGGCGTGCTGCAGAGCGAGCAGGACCTCCTGACCAAACCCTGCCTGAACGTCATGGTGGGAGCCTGGATACTGGCGCGCCACCTGCAGGTCTGCGGCGTCACCTGGGAATGCCTTGGCAGCTATAACGCCGGCTTCGCCGATGACAACACGGCCCGCCGCATGCTTTACGCCCGCAAGGTTTACGCCGACTACATGGCCCGCCGCTGACCTCCTGATACGGAAACATGATGACTTCACTCACTTACAGCGTGACCGCCGGGCTGTGGCTCGCCGGCTGCGCGGCGCTGTTCCTGCTGCAGGCCTTCCGGGCCCGCCGCTTTCTGCAGCTGTATGAGGGGCCGCCGCTGACGTGGCCGCAACTGATACCGGTGGCCCTGATTTATATGCTGACCGCCGGCTGGCTCATGGCGCTGCTGCCGGTGCTGCCGGAGCCCACGATATGGCGCAGTGCGGTTCTGCTGGTGCTGGCGCTGCCTATGACGCTGACGGACCTGCGCTGCCAGTGGCTCCCGATGCGCTACACGATGTCGTTCTGGGCGGGCGGCCTGCTTTCTGCCGCAATGCCCGCCGCCGTGATGCCCTGGTCTGCGTCACTGACGGCAAGCCTGGTGGCGTTCGTGCTGGCCGCCGCGGTTCGCGGGCTCGCCAACTTTCGTCAGAAGGAGGAGCGCATCGGCCTCGGCGACGTGTACCTGATGGCCGGGCTGTGCGCGTGGCTGCCCTGGCGCAGCGCCATGTACGCCGCGGCGGGTGGGCTTCTGCTCTGCGGCCTGTGCGCGCTTCTGACGCGGAAGCCGTCAAAACCCTTTGCGCCCGCGCTGTTTGGTTACCTGTGCGGCGTGTGCCTTTTCTTTCCCCAACAACTGGCGGGAGTGCTCTGATGAAATTGCTGAAACGAAAAAAACGTCCGGTTCACAGCGGCAACATGCTGCTTCAGGCGACCTTTGCGCTGGCCATGGTGCTGATCATCACGCCCGGCGCCATCGATCGCTACGCCGGCTACCAGCAGGAAAAAGTCTGGACGAATACCGCCTCGCACCTGAGCTTTGTGAGCGACGCGGGCAAACGCTACGTGCGTGACAACCGTGACACGCTGCTGACGCAGGTCGCGGGCGGTCCGGTAGTCATCACCGGCGCCACGCTGCGCACACAGGGCTACCTGCCCGCGGGCTTTTCGCTGACCAACGACAGCGGCCAGACCTACCAGCTGGCGGTGGCGAAAGACCCCGCTCAGGCCGGACAGCTGGTCGCGTTCGTGCTGACCACCGGCGGAAGCGAAATCCCGTACAAAGGGCTGCGTCAGATAGCTTCTGACACGGACGGCATGGGCGGCTACGTGTGGCCTGCCAACACGGCGGTAGGCGCGAACGGCGGCTGGCAGGCGAAGCTTGCGGATTACGGCCTGACCGGCCAGCAGGGCAGGCTCGCGGCGTTTCTTTCCGCCGACGTGCTGGGCACGGACGCGGACGAAAGCGACAGGTTGTATCGTTATCAGGTGAACGGCCGGCCGGACCTGAACCGGATGCATACCGCCATCGACATGAACAGCAACGACATTAACAACGGCGGCACGGTGAACGCGGCTACGGGCGCCTTCACCGGCAAGGTAGCCGCGGGTACGGACGTCACCGCAGGCAATAACGTGACAGCCGGCAACGGCATCACGGCGAACAACGACATCCGCAGCAACAACGGCTGGGTTATCACCCGCGGCAGCAAAGGCTGGCTGAATGAAACCTACGGCGGCGGTTTTTACATGTCGGACGATCAGTGGGTGCGGTCGGTGAACAACAAGAATATTTACACAGGTGGTCAGGTTCGTGGCGGGAGCGTTCGCGCTGATGGCCGTCTATCAACTGGGGAAAACTTACAACTGGATGGGGTGAATACTGCCGGCGCTGGTTGCAGCCCAAACGGTATGGTGAGTCGTGATGGCTCCGGTGCAATTTTGTCCTGTGTGAATGGTTCTTGGAAAACACCCGCTATCACTGAGTCAACGACTACTTACGGTGATATAAAGTGCAATAACAAATCTGGTCAGACTGTAGCGTATTGTCCTTCCGGGTATCGCCTCATGTCAGGAGGATTTGAGATGACCCAATGGACTAATGATGATGCAGGTCGGAACTCACCAGATTCATCCTTCCCAAATATCTCTGCCAACGCATGGGTTGTCACTCCCCCCGGTAATTTCGGTGGTTGCGTCAGAGCAGTTGCATACTGCGCTCGCTGAAAACCATAAACAATCTTACCCATAAGCGAATGCAATCAATCATCATCATTTCAATTTGGTAATGATAGAGTGTCGTTTTTCATACGTTCATTACGATAAATTTGCATAAAATGGTCAATAAAAATACATCATACCGGGGCGTACAGGCCCTCCGTGGACTTGCTGCTTTAAGCGTTATGCTTTTTCATTTCAGATGGAATCTTAATGAGATTACCCCAGAGTTAGGTAACCGTTTATTTGGATGGGGTGCCACCGGCGTCGATCTGTTCTTTATGATAAGTGGTTTTGTAATTACCCTAAGTATCAGACGCTCTCCTTCTGGAATGATTGCTGCTTTACAGTTCATGAAAAACAGAGCTCTTAGAATATTGCCTGCTTATTATATCATTCTGCTCATAACCTTCCTTCTGGGTGGAGCAATGAGCACATTCCATTACGAGGATAAGACCGAGAATTTAATTAGCGCACTTATTTTTAAACCCATTTACCCTGACCATCCGCCATTTTATGTCGATGATAATGGAATGTACGGCGTCCGATGGACACTTAATTATGAAATGTACTTCTATTTCGCGATGAGTTGCATGCTACTATTTAATCGAAAGTGGTTGGCGACGGGCATGTTTTTCCTCGTTTCTCTTGTAGTGGCTCCTCTTTATTTATTTGGTAAGTGGACAACTGACCCAATGGGCTATCAGAGTATCTCCGCTTTGCTTGGTCTCATAACGAACCCTATCATTCTGCTGTTTCTTGCAGGCATGGTTATGGGGCTCATCCTCCCCGCCCTGCAGGCCATACCAGCATCATGCAGCGCTGCACTTCTGGCAATTAGCCTGTTAATGACAGCTCATTTCTTTAGCCATGGACTGTATGTGGCTCACGGTCTGTTGTCATCAGGATGGCTTTACGCTCTTATACTGATGTTTACTATTTTATCTGAACCCTTCATCGGGAAACATGTTCCTTCCACCTTAATTAAACTGGGTGACATTTCGTTCTCTCTTTATCTTATCCACACCATGATGAATGGTGGAATTGGTAAAAGATTCGAGGATCTCGGCATTCAACCGGGATGGATGCGATTTATACTTTCCGTTGTTATTTCCTTAGGGTTGGCGTGGGTTTCGTGGCGCTTTATTGAAAATAGATTCACCAGTAAGAAAGTGATTCGAACTCAAAATAATAAAGCTGTTTCAAACAATTAAATATTCACAAAAACGGCTTGTGTGTCATGCATGAGCCGGAAAACCCTCCATATTGGTTCACTACTTCTGTATTAATTATCGTTCAAAAAAACCTCCGTATTTATATCTCTTCCTGACCATTTCGCTATCAATGGTGCAAGACCTGTAGGCCTGCATTTCAAATATCGTAAGCCAGATCCACTCAATCTCTTCGGAGTTTTCATGAAACCTCTATTCCCTGCTGTTTTAACAGCGGCATCACTGCTGCTGTGCGGCTGTCAGCTACCCGTGCAACAGCATGCAGCTGCTCCGGCTGCGGCACAGACGACCCAGCCACTTCGGACAGCGCTGCAGATGACGCAGCTCTGGACCCTGGGCGACCTCGACGCCGGCACGCCGCTGCCGGTGGCGTCCGTCCGGGCCGACAGCGACCGCGTCACGTTCAGCTGGGACGGTGACGCGGTGGAGCTCCTGAGCCAGCTCGCCCGGGCGCGCGGGCAGACCTTCAGCTACACGGGCGTGCGCCTGCCGCTGCCCGTGAACGTCGACGTGCAGGGCGTTACCTATGCCAACGCGATGCGCATCATTGAGATGCAGACCGCCTGGCGCGCCACGATCGTCACCTACCCGGGGCAGATGGTGCTGCAGTTTATGCCGTCACTGCCTGCCGTTCAGACCCGCCAGGCTAAGGGGAACCGCCGATGAAAGCCCGACTCACCGTCCTGCTGCTGCCCGCGCTGCTGGCGGGCTGCGCGGGATTTCACTTCACGAAGGCGGCGCCCGCTCCCGGGCCGGACGGCGCACCGCCACCGGGTCCTGAGGCTTACCTCTCGCCGCAAAAGCGCGACACGTCTGACGTGTCCGACAACCGCCGCCAGATGCTGACCGAGGGCGGACGCACCACCGGCTTTCGCGGGGGCAAGGCGCAGCGCGCGTGGGAGCTCCGGCGTGACCTGGAGGCGCGCGCGAAGCAGCTGGACGCCACCTATGACTTCCGCCCCCTTATCAGCGCCCGCGGCTGGCTGCCTCCGGTCATCACCGAGGCGGTGGACGTGGCGCACGTTACACCCTACCAGATACGCACCGCGAGCCACGTGTACGAAATCGTTCAGCCCGAGCGCTTCGTGAGTAACCCACCCACGTGGCGGGGCTGGCTGATGGCCGGGCTCAGCACCGTGCCGCCGGACGAGCCGGTGGGCGGGCTGATACCGGAGAACGGCGTGCAGCGCGACATCTGGCAGGCGGCGGTGAACGAGGGCTGGGTGGAGGGGCGCCAGAGCGCCGACGAGACCCTGGAGGCCAACGTCAACCGCCTGACGCGCGACTACAACGGCATGCTGCAGTACGTGCTGCTGCGCCGTCAGAACCTCATCACCGCCCCGGTGGTCACCGAGCGTCAGCAGACGGTCACCGGCGACAGCAACAAGCTCACCACCGGCGACCGCGAGCGTCGCCTTGAGTCACGCGCTGGCTTTGTCACCGACAAGGCGAAGTGGAAGCCGGTCATTAATACGGAGAAGCGCTGATGACAGCCTCAGGACTTGAACTTTATGACTTCAGCGACGTGCTGGACGCCAACGCGCTGCGCGGCTTTATGGTGTGGTGCGCACGCAACAACGTGAGCGACATTCACCTGCAGGGCGGCAACCACTTTGTGGTAGGGCGCTACGGCCGCCTGCTCAAAGCGAGCCCCTTCGCAGTGGCGGATGACACCCTCGGCCTGCTCATGGACGAGGTATTCACCCCGGAGCTGCGTCCGAAGGTGCGCGGCGGAGTGGCCATTGACCGCGCGATGCAGCTCGACGGCGATATGACCGGCCGCTGGGGCCTGAACCGCGGCGAGCGCATCCGCTTTCGCGTGAACCTGCTGCAGGGGACGGCGGGGCGTCAGGACAGCACCATCGGCTGGACCATGCGCGTCATCCCCTCCGACATCCCGCCGCTGGAGAGCCTCGGCCTTGAGCCGGAGCTGATGGCCAACCTCCTGCCGGCCAAGGGCATGGGGCTCTGGGGCGGCATCACCGGCTCGGGCAAGAGCACGTCGCTGGCCGCCTCCTACCGCTACTGCCTGGACACGGATCCTGACCGCAAGGTCACCACCAAAGAGGATCCGATCGAGTTCATCCTCGGGCGGCCGGGCGACGTGCTGCCGCCGCTTCAGTCGCAGGTCGGTAAGGACATCCCCGACTTCGCCAGCGGCATCCGCGCGGACCTCAGGCGCGCGCCGTCGGTTATCGGGGTAGGAGAGATGCGCGACCGCGAGACCATTGACGTGGGCATCCGCGCCGGGCAGCTCGGTCACCTGACGCTGTCCACCACGCACATCGATTCGCCCGGCGAGGCTTTTCCCCGCCTCATCAACGAGTTTCCGCACGAGAGTCGCGACTCTCTGGCCTGGTCGCTGCTGGGCGTGCTGCAGTACGTGGTGGTGCAGACGCTGCTGCGCACCACCGACGGAAAACGCGTGGCGGTGCGCGAGTACATTCTTTTTGACTACTACCTGCGCGAGAAGCTCGCCGGCATGCCGTGGCCGCAGTGGGGCGCGCACATCAACAGCATCATCCGTCAGGACAAGCGCCGCATCGTGGATCAGGCGTGGCAGCTGTACCGCGCCGGCCGCATCGCCGAATCCGAGCTGGCGGTGGTGATGTCGCCGCCCCAGCGCCGTGAGTTTGAGGAGGGGCGCGCGTGAGTGAATTCAAAAAAGAGGATTACCCGCCGGGGTTCTGGCGGTGGGCGGGCAGCCCGCTTAGCTTCCTCGGCATCCCCGCCTGGCTGTTTCTGCTTTATCTCTTCTGGTTCCGCTTTCCCGCCATGAACACGATTTACGTCGTGACCGGCATCATCGCCGTGTTCCGCCTGCTGAAAGCCTTCGGCTGGGGCGTCACCGAGCTGCTGACGCGTCTGGCCCGCCTCGCGCGCGGCAGGAGCCTGAGCGGGCGTCCCTGGTGGTACCGGCGCTACACCGACGGTGAGTAGCCGTCTCTGACCTGTAACAGGAGGCATCATGAGTACAGCTGACTACCGGGTATGGCTTGCGGTCATGCCGGACCAGCGCGACGCCGCGCGCGCCGACGCCGGGAAGCACCCGGACGGGGGCAACGCCATCACGTGGGATAAAGAAGCACAGCTCTGGTACGCCCGCCCGGGCGCGGACCTGAGCCGGCTGCAGAAGTGGCTGCCGGACCGCAGCATCCGCAGTAGCGGCGGCGGCGATCCGCAGTCGGAGTTTCTGGACGCGCTGACCAGCGGCGGTCTGGTGCTGGACGGCCTGCCGGTGATGGACGGAAGGCGACACCGCGTGCCGGTGGCGGACGGCAAAAAAGGGAACAAAGACGGCGTCTATCGCGGTTTTCTCGACGGCGTGAAGCCCGGCGGCTGGTTCATCAACTACCACCGCGCCGAGAACGACAAGGACATCACGCGCTGGAGGGCCAGCAGCGGCGGAGCAGGAAAAGCTGACCCGCTGGCGCGCGTGCACATCCGCGCGGTGATGCGTCAGTCGCAGGATGACTTTGCCCGCGAGCAGGCCGCGCTGTACGCCCGGCAGACCGCAAAGGCAAAGGCGCTGTATGAGCGGCTGCCGGCGGCCGACCCGGCGCACGGTTATCTGGTGCGCAAGGGCATCACGGTGGCGGACGACGTGCGGCAGACGCGCAACGGCGCGCTGGTCGTGCCGTTCGGTGACGCAGACGGCGCGTTTCGCACGCTGCAGTACATTCCGCCCGACGGCGAAAAGTACCTGTTTAAGGACGCGCCCAAGGCCGGGCACTTTCGCGTGGAGGGCGGTGAGCTGCGCAACGGCGAGCCCGTCCTGTACGCGGAGGGCTACGCCACCGCGCGCAGCCTGCACATGGTCACCGGCCGCCCGGTCGTGATGACCATCGACGCCGGGAACATGGAAACGGTGGCGAACGCACTGAAAGACCGCTACCCCGATAGTCCGCACCTGTTTATGGCCGACGTTGACCATGCCAAAGACGTTAACAAAGGCGTGCTGTCGGCACACCGCGCCGCGGCAGCCACCGGCGGCGCTGTGCTGCTGCCGGACCTGACGGCCGCTGAAATCGAGCGCGGCTTTACGGACTTTAACGACCTGCACCTGTTCCGCGGCGCTGAGCGCCTGCGCGAAACGCTGCTTCCCGACATTGCTCAGGCTCTTGAGCAGCTCAACCATAAGGATGCCCCCATGGCCACACCTGACGACGCACAGCCAGCGCCGGACAATCTTCCCGCCGCGTCCCTGGATGCCGCAGCGGACTCCATTCCGGCACGCCGCCCTGGTGCGGCCAAAGAGAAAACGGATGAAATTCTGAAGCTGCGCGATGAGGGGCTGAAGCCCGCGCAGATTGCGGAGCAGCTCGGCATCGGGCAGACCAGCGTATACCGCATCCTGAAGGCGCAGCAGCCTGAACCCGCGGCAGTGACAGCGCCGGCTGCCGGTGACGTGCCGGCCAGCAGGGTGAATGATTTACCCGCTGCGCCTGTGCGTGACACGATCACCCTGTACCACGGCTCGCCGGCCACCTTCAGCGCCGTTGACCCTGAAAAAATTGGCCTGGGTCAGAACTTCATGGGCCGCGGATTTTATACCGATAACTCCGTGACGGGCGTGCAATATGCGATGGAGGAGATCAACCATCCGGACTATCACGTGTATGAACTGGATATACCTTCTCATTCGGTGATTCTGGACCGCTGGGACAGTTCCTCACTCACGGATGCGCTGCGGGACCGGATAAGAGAGGCCGGGAAAACGGTCGATCAGGAGCTGACAGCGAAAGGGGAGACCTCTCGTCTGGGGTACGGAGAGCTGCTCGCTGGCTGCGAGAAAATCGATGCGCCATTTTTTCAGTATGCCGGCAGCCCGGAAGGGATGCGTATTCTGAAAGAGGCCGGCATTGATGCCCTGAAAGACAACAGCTATATCGCCATCGTCAACACGGACCTCATCGATAACGTCCGGCTGCGCTTTGCAGAAGGGGCGTCAAGAGACGAAATGGCGCAATACATTGAAATGGCGTCAGGTCATGCCGCTCAGGACGCGTCAAGACTGTCGGAAATCCTGCAGGAAAAACCGGATGTGTCGGTTCATTATGACGCCATCCGTTCAGAGCTGGTCAGCCTGGCCAGCACTCAGAACAAGCCGGAAGAAGCAGAAAGGCTGACCGCTCTGCTCAGACATACGCTGGTTGAAACGGCTGATAACCCCCCTGACAGGAAAACGGCGATCACCCCGTTAAACCGGCTCTATGCGGAAGCGGTCAGAAGCCTTGATCTGAAATACGATGACAGTGCTACCCGGCTGGGTCAGCTGGTCGACAGCGCTGTCAGCAATATGAATCCCGATCAGAAACCCGCGCCGGAACCGGTGCTCGCAGTCCAGGACAGTCCGGCACCCGACGCGCCGCAGGCGGCTCCTGCTGCGACCCCTGAAGTCGCTGTCGCGTCAGAGCCGGTCGTTCCGGCAGCCGCAGAGGCAGAAGCACCTGCTGTACCTGACCCGCAGCCGGCACCTGCAACGCCGGTTGCCGCGCCCGCAGTTGATGCTGAGATCCAGCGTGCGCCGCCGGCGATTCAGGGCGAGCTGCGCGGAGCGCTGTCCTCGCTGATTCAGGGAAGCATTACCCCGGAGGCGTTTCAGGACACCACCGATCGCCTGCAGCGCGAACTCAACCAGGTGCGCGAGTCCGGCATCTACAACGACGCTTACGTCAGCGAAACGCAGGCGGTGTTTGACCGATTGACCGGCGACGGGCTGGCGGTGAGCGAACGCCCGGGCATGTTCAGCCGTGCGCTGAGCGCCGCGGGCCTGAAGGACAGCGACACCACGCTGTCTCTGCGCAGCAGCGGGCAGGCAGATGTGCGAACCATCCCGGCGCAGATCCAGTCGCTTTACACCCGCCTGGCGGACGGCGAGCTGTCGCGTCCGCAGCTGGAAAGGGCGCTGCGCGAGGTGCGCAACGACCTGCGCCGCGCCGAGCTGTCCGGTGAGCAGTCGCCTGCAGACGTTCAGTCATCCTGGGCGGCGTTCGGGCGCCTTGACCTGGCCGCCGGCGAGACGGAAGGCCGGGCCGTGACTGCAGCCGTTGCCGCACTGGCTGCGTCCCGCGCCTCTGCTGCGGCACCTGCTGAAGCAGCTCCGGCGGTCGCTGACGTTCCGGCGTCTGCGGTACAGCCAGAGAAGTCAGCCTCCCCTGTTATCCCTGAGCCAATGGCACCGGTTCAGAATGCGGCTACGTCAGAAGCAGCACCGACCACTCCCGGTATCGCAGCGGAGGTCACGCCCGCACCTGAGCCGGCGGTACAGCCAGAAAAAGCAGTTTCTCCTGACGTCTCCTCTGTTATCCCTGAGCCGATGGCGCCCGTTCAGGAGGCAGCAACGGCACAGGCAGCACCGGCCATTCCGGTTACCGCAGCTGAGGTCACGACCGCTCCTGAACCGGCCGTGGCAGAGCCTGCTGCAGTCGCTGAGTCTGTATCGGTCCCGAACGTACCTGACGTTCAGCCGTCTGAGACACCTCAGGCATCGCCTGCCGGTGCAGAACAGCCGGCTGCTACCGCCTCCTCCGCCACAGCGGGCACCCCGGACTTCAGCGCGGGTTTTGCCGACATCAGTCAGCGCCTGCGTGCGCTGAAAGACGAAGCCGCCAGCCTGGACACGGACGTGCTGGCCATGCGGACGGGCGCGCTCATTAATGAGCGGATCGCGCTGACGGAAATGTGGTCGCAGGGTAACGATACTGAAAATGCGCGCTGGCCTTCCGGAGAGAGCGAGGCGCTGGAGGCCGAACTTCGCGCAGAGCTGGAAAAACGTTCTGACGCGACACCTTCATCGGCGGCCGCATCCTTCAGTGAGGAAAACGCCATTCTGGTCGGCGCGCCGCGCGTGGCGTCGCAGGAAGAGGATGTGCCCGCATCTTCCGGGGCGACGTCGTCCCGCATTGATGCCGATAAGCTGCTGAGCCGCGTCACGCATGACAGGCACCCGGACGGCAAAAGCGTGGTGTACAAGCTGGACGGCGAGCCCGCGTTTATTGACCGCGGTAACCGCCTGGTCATGGCGGAGGGCGCCAGCGCGCACGAAGAGAAGGTGCTGGCCGCGCTGCTGACTGCCGCCAATCACTATCAGGGCCGCATCGAACTCACCGGCAGCGACGAGTTCAAGGCGTTTGCGATCGGCGTCATCGTGGCCAACAAGCTGGACGTGAGCATGAACAACGCCAGCCAGCAGGCTGACTTAGATGCAGCACGCCGCGCAGCGGGTCAGCCCGTCACGCCAGCCGCCCCCGCCGATGCGGTGCGCGGCGACCCGCAGGCTCCGCGTGCAACAGACTCGCCGCCGGTGACGCCCGCTGCGCCGGCAGCCCCGACCGGTCCGGCACAGCAGACGACACAACCCGTGACAGCGTCACCGCCGACTCCCCCGTCCGAACCTGCCGCACCGCGGGTTTCTGCTGCGGTGCACACCCCGGCAGAAAAGGCGCGCGATCCCATCACCGGCAAGGTCACCGCCTGCGGTCAGGCTCCCTTCCGCTTTGAAAAGGACGCCAGCGAAAGCACCTATATAACGCTGCGTACAAAAGAAGGCTCTCAGACGTTCTGGGGTAAAGAGCTGGCAGGCCTCCTGCGCGAAAGCAACCTGCAGCCCGGACGCGTGGTCACGCTGCAGTGGCTGGGCGAGCAGCCGGTCACAGTGAAGGTGCCACAGAGAAACGATGAGGGGCAGGTCACGCATTACAAGAGCGTTGACACGCATCGTAACCAGTGGTCGCTGGCACCGGCAGGCGGCAGCCGCGTCCAGACCGGCGGCACTGAGCTGGTATCGCTCTCTGCCGTTGACGTAAACCGTTACCAGCAGATACAGCACACGCTGGTGAGCCGCCTTAGGCTCGATATCGATGCGCCACCTAAGCCCGCCGACGGTCTGTTCTGGGTGAAACCGGACGGGCAGGGTAGTAGTGTCCCGGGCGATCCGCTCTCGGCTCCGCGCCCGGAACATAACGATCGCGCCGGAACGGCGGTGATGTCGGCGTGGGGCAATGACGGCCGGCCGGACCTCTATCTGGTTCAGGGCGACGGCCACTACCTGCAGGGCGTGGTGCGGCAGGACGGTGCGTATCATCACGTGCTGGTCAGCCTGCCGGACAACAAGGAGTCGCCGCCGATGGTGATTAACCTGCTCACCCCGGAGGGCGCGAAGCCCATCGGCAGCGGCAACGGCATCAACAAGTCAAACGGCCAGCCCGTGCCGCGCGAGCACGTGGTGGTGAGGATGACCGGCGACGATCAGCAGCGCATCGCGAAGCTGGACGCGCCCGCCGACCTGCCCGCCGCGCTACACGCCCGCCTCGGCTACGACGAGCGCTACAAAGCGGAGTCAGGCTGGGTAAAGGACCAGCCGGCAGCAGCACCTCAGGCAGCACCGGTCACGCCGCCGCGGCCGGCGCAGTAATCGATCCATCCGGAGATTTCACATGACTAACAAAACAGCGACCGCCCTTGTGGCGGTCTTTTTCTGCTGCACCGCCTTCGGTGCTGGTGCAGCGACCTGCCGTTCAGGAAGCGCGGCGCAGACCGGAAGCGAGGCGGGTTATAACGCCGCGAAGAAGGCCAGCGACGCGTGGGCGGCACGTGAAAGCCAGACGTCCGATCAGCTGCAGAACTGCCTGTCCGGCATCCGCAATATCTCCATCAGCCTGCCCAACCTGCCGAGCCTGCAGGACATCATGAATCAGGCGTCAGAGAAGGTCTGCGGGGCGCTGACGGACAAAGTTAACAGCAACCTGCCCACCAGTATCGACCCGTGGCAATCCTACGGCCTGTAAGGAACATCGCATGCAGAACCCCCAACCCGCTGTGCCGCCTGAGGAGGCGGCCGTGGTCCTGACCGACCCGAAGATTTACGAGCACGCGGTAAACGCCCAGAACGAGCGAACGCTGGGCGCCCGCTTTGCGCACCGTTGCCTGACCGTCGCTGTGTGGAGCCTCATCGGTAACGGGATTCAGGCGATTACCATCGGCGTGCTGATTTATGTGCTGCTCAACATGCCTTCGCACTACCTGGCCACCGAAAACGGCCGCATCACGCCGTTCTACCCGACGGACAAGCCGGTGTGGAGCGAGAGCGACGTGCGCCAGTTCGGTGCCGACACCATCAGCAAGGCCTTCACGCTGGACTTTGTGCACTACCGTGACCAGATGACGGCGGCCTCGCCGGACTTTTCGGAAGAGGGCTTCACCGGCTACAACCAGGCGCTGACCACCGGCTCCAACATCCTCTCACTGGTGAAGGACAAGCGCATGAACCTCACCAACACCGTGGAGCCGGGCGTCATCACCCGCCGCGGCGTCATCGGCGAGCGCTACACGTGGGAGTTCCAGTATCCCGTCACGATGAGACTGCAGGGACAGAACAGCAGCAGCCCGCCGTTGCGCTACATCTTCACGCTGCGCATTCAGCAGGCCGACGTGCGCCTCAAACCGCGTGGTCTTGAGGTCACCCAGACCATCACCAACAACGCAGGATAAGACAGCTATGAGCAACTTTCGCACGCTGGCCCTCTGGCTGGCGCTGTGCGGCAGCGCGGGTGCCGCCACGTCAGCGGGGACCGCCCCGGCGGCCGGCACCGACGGCGGGTGGCGTTCCACCGCGTCCGCCAGCGGTGCTGCTGCAACCGGTCAGAACGCATCAGGTCAGGCGGCGGGCACGCCTGCCGCCGCAGGTCCGCTGCCCGGACAGGCACTCCCGCCACCGACGTCGGTCTCATACGATCAGGCGCAGGCGACCATCGCCCCGCTGACGCCGGATGAAATCCGTCAGCTGCGCGCGCAGCAGACCGAGCAGAACCGGGCGATGGCCACGCCGGGCATCACGGCGGTGCCGCGCATCACCGCGCAGACCGTGAGCCTGCAGCCGGGCGCCAGCCTGCCGCTGGTGCGCACCGCGGTGAACTGGCCCGCCACGGTGAGCTTTATCGACAGCACCGGCGCGCCCTGGAAAATCTTCGGGGACCCGGTGAGCGGCTCGGCGGACATCGACGTGAAGTGGATACCGGGCATGTCCTTTATGGTCATCACGGCAAAGCGCGACTTCGTCAACACGCTGGTGACCGTGGGGCTGGAAGGCCTGCCGGTGCCGCTGCAGATAAGCGTGATGAGCGGCGAGGCCGACACCGCGAAGAAGACCTGGACGGTGGATGCGCGCCTTGATCTGCGTATTCCCCGCCGCGGCCCGGGGGCGGCTCCTGACGCGCCCGGACCCTCGCGCATCGGTCTGCACGACGACGTGCTGCAGGCGTTTCTGGACGGCGTGCCGCCATCGGGCGCGAAGCGCCTGAAAACCACCGGCAGCGTGCCGGACACGGCGGTGTGGCAGCAGGGCGACGACCTTTATATCCGCTCGCGCGCGGACATTCGCGACGAGTTCGACACCACGCTCTCCTCCGCCGACGGCACGCATCTCTGGAAGCTGCCGCTGACGCCGCGCGTGGCCTTTTCCGTTGACGGGCGCACCGAAGCCCTCAGCATTGCCCTGGAGTAATCATGAGCGATCAACAGAACACCGGCGGGCGCAACATCCGCCTAATGATGGGCCTGATTGCCGGCGGCCTGGTAGCTGTGGTGGGGGGCGGCTATGCGCTGTGGAGCTGGCTGGCGACGCCGCCGCCCGCCGTCTCCCGCGTGGACCTGACCCGCGTCACGGGCACTACCCAGACCCGCGCACAGGAGCAACCGGCGTATCGCGAGCTGCTGCGCGAAAACAACGCCCGGGGCGCGCAGACGGCAGCGTCCTCGAACCAGAGCTTTATCGCCAGCATTCCGCTGCAGCAGGACGTGACGACGCCGGCTGAACCGCCAAAGGCGGCCCCGGTGACGGTGACACAGCCTCTTCCGCGGCCGCAGGGCAGCGGGCGCACGCCAGAGCAGGAAAAGACCCTGACGGAGGCGCGCCAGAAGTCGCTGGCCGTGCTGCTGGCGAAGATGCAGGCGGAGCCCAAAGCGGGTGAGCTGCCCACGGCGCAGCTGCTGGGCGGCAAGGACGGGGGCTGGACGGACTGGCGCGACTCGCTGCCCGGCAGCGCCGTGCAGCTGGCCGCCGCGCGCAGCCGCGAAAACGTCCGGAACGCGCCGCCGGCGTCGGTGGTGGTGGAACCCTACTGGCGGGGGCCTGCCGAAATCTGCACCGGCGTGGATTCAGACAACGGCACCACGCCCGTGCTGGCCTGCATCAGAACCGGCAGGTATCAGGGGGCGGTGCTGAAGGCGCCCGAAGGGGCGAAGCTGTCCGGCGACGGCGTCATCATTCACTTCACCACCATGACGCTGAACGGACAGGCCTACAAGGTGGACGCCTACGCGCTGGATGACAAAACCCTCGTGGCCAACATTGCCAGCGACGTCAATCATCACTACCTCCGCCGCATCGTGCTGCCCTCCATTTTCGGCGGCGCCGGGGAAGCGGGTCAGCTTTACGCGCAGTCCAACACGCAGCTGCTGAGCAACGGCTTTAACACGGTCACCGCCCGTCCCGGCATGCCGGATCCCACGGTGGTCGGCGGCGTCATTGCCGGCGGCATAGCGCAGCGTGCGGGGCAGGTGCTGACCAGCGATGCCGCCCGTCTGCCTGACCGGACCGTCTATGTCCACAATGGTGATGTGGTGGCGCTTCAGTTTATGAGCGGGGTATACAGCACCGACGCGGAATCCGGACAGGGGAGCACCTCATCTGCCCCGGTCGCCCCGTCGCCGCCGGCCCTGAGCAGCAACCCGACCCCGACCGCCGCCGACCTGCGCGCGGAAACACAGACGCGCATCCGCGCGGCCGAACAGAGAGGAACCCCACGTGAATGAATTCGATCCGCAGCCGGCGGTGAGTGCGGCTAATAGCGCGCCTGTGTCCGCGCCGCCGGTACAGAAAAAAGAGAGCCTGCTGACGCGCAAGCTCTGGTTCGGGCAGTCGCTGCCGTGGCTCGCCGGTGGGGCGATCGTCATCCTTGCCGCCGGCTGGTTTCTGCTTGTGCCGTCCTCCTCCGCGCCGGACGCCGGACAGCTTGCCTTCGGGCAGGACCCGGGCTTTGGCAGCGTGCAGCCCGCGCCAGCCCCGGCGGCCGCTCCGGTCACGCCGGCTCCTGCGCCAGCTCCGTCGCAGACCGGCGGGCTCAGCGTACCGGCCGGCGCCCTGAATGAACCCGCTTCCGGGGGCAGCGTGCCGGACGACGTGGTGAAGCTTATCCGCGAGGGCCGCGAGTTTGAGGCGGCTAACCGTGAGGCAATCACCCGCCTGTCGGACACGGTGCGCGCCCAGAGCAGGGCGCTTACCACGCTGCAGCAGCGCCTTGAAGGGGTGGAAAAAGAAAACACGCGGCTGGGCAACCTGGTCACCGTGCTGGCCGTCAGGCCGGACGCGGCGCCGGGCCATGCTGCGACAGGCCAGAAGCGCATGCGCTCCGCGCTGTCCGGGATGCGGCTGGAAAGCCTGCAGAACGGCATGGCGTGGGTCAGCTGGCAGGGCAAGACGTGGGCGGTGCAGGCGGGTGACAGCCTCGGCGGCGTCACGGTGCGTGAGGTGAATACGGACGACCGCAGCGTCACGACCAGCGCCGGCGTGCTGCGCTAGGGAGGCGTCATGGGAGGATCGCTCGACGGCATCACCATGCTGTCAAACCTGGCCTCGGGGCTGCTGAGCGCGGGCATTAACCTCGCGCTGACGCTCGGCGTGCTCTTTGGCGTGGTGGGCTCCAGCGGCTTTCTCGCCCGCCAGTCCTGGCTTGCCCGCAAGGCGCCGGGGCAGGCGGCGAGCGGCGGCGCTGTTATTGCCTGGGTGCTGCTGTGCTGCGGCCTGGCGGGGATTGACCAGCTTATCGGCGCGGGCGCGCGTCAGGTGGGCTGGCAGGTCTCGTTTGACGCCATCAGCTACGTTGACCAGGGCACGTTTGGTCAGGGGGCGGTGGCGGCCAACGCCCTGCTGACCCTGCTGCGTATGATCGGCGTCTGGTTCGCGCTCTCCGGCGTGCTGCTGTGGCGCCGGTCGAAAAAAGACGGCCACACCGGTCTGACCGCCGGGAACGACGTTAACACCGGCACCGCAAAATTTATCATTGGCGTGATGTTTGTCTGTAACCCCTACCTGCTTGACGCCATTCAGAAAACGCTCGGCCTGCACTGACGCAGGCTGCGGAAATTCCGTCCTCACGGACGATTTAACCGGCCATCCGGCCACACTCATTTTTAAAGGAAAACACCATGATGACTCGCCTTTACTGCGCGGTATACGCGCGCGCCCTGATGCTGTCTGAAGCTCTTCGCCGCCTGACGCTGCGCGCACTCTGCGCCTGGCTTGCCTTTATTTCGCCGATGGCCATGGCCGACGGTGACATGGCGGACATTCTTAACAACCTGTCGCAGGGCGCCACGGCCGGCACCAAAAGCACGCTGAACATAGCGGTATTCGTCGGCGTGTGTGGCGTTATCGGCAGCCTGTTTGCCGCGAAGGGCATGAAGAATAACCCGCAAATCAAGCTGTGGATGGTTTTGTCGGGATTTGTAATCAGCATCCTGCTGATTGTGGTGCCAGAGCTTATCCGTCGCGGCCAGACGCAGCTGGGCATGACGCCGGTCAGCGTTGGCGGTTAACCCGTACGCCGCCCCGCAGCGGGGCGGCTATGTTCCTCTACTGTTCCTTTCCCGGAGTCTTTTCATGAAGCAACATTTCCGCACAGCGATCGTCGCGCTGGCGCTTTCTGCCGGCCTGTCCGGCGCCGCCTTTGCTGCTCAGCCGGTCACTGACGTCATGGTCAGCCAGAAGCTGGACCAGGTGAACGCTTCGGTGCAGCTCATCAACAGCAGCATGCAACAGATGCTTATTGCGCTGAACCAGAGCGCGCAGAACGGCACCTGCTGGCTTGAGGGTAAAGCCTTCAGCCAGGGTGCCGTGGCCACGGTGGCGGGTCATGCATCCGCCTGCGGCGTACAGCCCAAAACCGGCTGGCCACAGTGGCGCCCCGTTCCGGAAGAGGAGCCGGGCCTGTTCGGCCAGTAACTTCCAGTCCTCTCCGTCTCACTCATCTGACCGCACCGTTCATTAATGGAGGCAATATGTCCGCGACGCTGATTTGCACCGATACGGACACCTGCGCGGCGTCTCTGCGGGCTATACGCCGGCAAATCGTCGGGCAGTGCTCTATCAACACCAGTGAGCGAAACCGTATGCTGAAAGCGATTTTCCGCATGAGTCTGGACTGGCATGCTTCCGGTTACCCGGACCCCGGGGAGGTTTCAATGCTGACTTACTCACTACGTCAGGAGAAATTTCGCATCGTTCGTGAGCAGGGGGGTGACGATCCCGCAGTGGCAGAATTTCAGCGTCTGATTGACGGGCTGAAGCGACTGGAAGCGGAGGCACTTCAGGCGCGTCCTGTGAGCGTGTCACGGTTACCCTGGCACAGAGAGTGTGCAGGTCTGGCGGGAATGATTCTGATGCTGTTTTCACCCGTTTTTGCTGGGCTGCTTATATACCTGCTCCCGTTCAGGGCCAGTGCTCTGGCTCTGATTGTTTATTCGCTGCTGACACTGACGGTGGAGGCACTGAGTCAGGAAAAATTTGCCAGCCAGTTTGCGACGGTTACACAGGGCATCCTTACCCTGACTGCGGGCGGGCTGGCTCTGCATTTTTTTCTATCAGGAGGCGCGGTGCCGTGAAAGGCCCGACGTAGCCCCCCCGCTGATGCGGCCCCATCAATTCGTCTTATAACTGACCAACAGGCATTGCCTGTAAGGACCCGCTATGTCTGCTTATTCATCACCTGCTCATACGGGCGGGCTGCTGCCGCTCATGCCGGACGTGAGCGGTGAAGACGTACCCCCGAGGCCCGTTTCTGTAGAACCCGGCCCGCCCTGTCGCTGCTGCGGCACGCGGGCGCAGCGTCTCTGGCAGGGGCCGGATGCACAGCCGCTCTGCACGCTCTGCTGGCTGAACGTCAACCTCGACAGCCCCACCGCTGCACACGGGCATTTTGCCTGGCTGCCGGACGCGCCGGCGGCGGACATCATCAACCTGCAGCGCCGGGCCCTTATCGGGCTACGCAGCGACATCAAAGCGGTGCGCAAAACCTCCCGCCGCATCTGGAACTGGCTCGCCCGCCACGCGCGCGAGGTGGAGGACATGTGGGGCACCTCCCGCGCCAGTGAGTTTGCGGCGGCCTTCCGTCAGTTGCCGCCGGCGAAGCGCGCGGGGCTGCAGCAGCGGTTGGAAGGCTGCGTGCTTATCCTGCCTCATGACGTGTTCAGTGACCTGACCCTGCTGCTGCCGATGGGCCGCACCACCGCAAGCGCCGTGCACACCCCGGCCTGGAATACCTATACCCGGAGCGACCTGTATGCCAAACCGCCTCATCCGCTGGACTGAAGAGATTATTACCGCCGCGACGCGCTTTGCCGTGTCGCGCGACCTGCCCGACTACTGCGACCTGCACACCGTGGTGCGCCTCACCGATGACGATCGCATCCGCCATCCGGAGCTGAAAGCACCCTATATCGGTGTCACTCAGAACGGCGACTTTGTGACGGTGTATGAAGTGGCTGGCAGCTACCGCGAGCCAGACGAAAATCTGCCGGCCACTCACGATGATTCCTGGCAGGGCCGGCTTGACCGCATGACGGAGTCGCTGACTGCGCATTACCGTTTCGCCGGTCACAAACTCAGTACCGTGCACCAGTGCGATCCGGACGGGGGAGAGGCCGAAGTCAGACGGCTGCTCAAACCGCAGTATCAGTCGCTGAAGCGCACGGGCCTGGAGCTTGATTATCTGCTGGACGAGCAGGTGACGAAGCTGTCGCCCTGGGTTAACGCCGAGCGCACCTGGCTTGTGTGCTACACCGGCCGCGGGGTGCTCGCCGGGCACGAGCTGCGCGATGAAAACGCGCGTATCAGCGAGCTGGTCAAGGGCAGCCCGACGGCCGTGTTTGGCCAGAACCCGCTGCTGACCGAGCTGCCCGGCCTGAAAATCCGCCATGACGCCTTTCTTTCTCACGTGGAACGCGCCCTAGGCGACAGCGGAAAGGGCGTGCTCATGCGCCTCATTGACGTACATGAAGCCGGTCGCGTGCTCAGGAATCAGGTCGACCCGGGCACCGGCGAGCACTGGCAGCCGCTGCTGCCGGACGATCGCATTGTGGCCCACGGCGTACGGCAGGGCGACGACACCACGCCGTTTCTGGCGCCCTGGCTGAACTTTCAGGTCATGGGGACGAACGTCCAGGAAATCCGCAACAACCTGCTGAAAATCAGCGGCGTGTGGCACGGCACGCTGGCCGTGAACCTCGGCCCGCAGAACCCGCAGAGCTTTGCGAAGCTGCGCAAGCTTATTCCCCGCAGCGTGCCGTTCCGCATCCGTCAGGACCTGATGCCCGGCGGCATGCGCCGCCTCAGCGGCAAGCACGGCGTGCTGAGCTTCAGCGAATGGGTGCCCGGTCTCAGGCCTATTTTTCAGTCGATTTCGATGCTGGCCGCGCGCGAGATGCACGAGCCGGTGTGCGTGATGACCATCACCGCGGCCACCTGGGGAGATTCGCCCGAGACGGTGACGCGCAACCTGACGCTGCTGCAGCAGGCGCTGACCTCCTGGGGCGTCTGCGGCGTCACGCAGACCTTCGGCGATCCGGTGAAGGCGTGGGCCGCCACCCTCACCGGGTCCTCTGCGGCAAGCGGGCCGTGCCTGATGTTCCCGCCGCTGTCGGAGGCACTGAACCTGCTGCCGCTCTCGCGGCCCACGACGGCGTGGAACGAGGAGGGCAACGCCCTGTTTGTGGGGCCGGACGGCAAGCTGATGCCGGTGGCGCTGGCGGGCTCCAACCAGACCAAGAAAACCTCCATCGTCGCCGGTGAATCCGGCGGCGGTAAATCGGTGTTTATTAACCGTCAGCCCATCATTCTGGCCATGTCCGCACAGCGGCAGCTGCCCTTCTTTGCGGGGATTGAGAAAGGCTTCAGCGCAACGGGCATGACCTCGATACTGCGGGCAGGGCTGTCGCCCGAGCGTCAGGATGAGGTCCTGAGCATCATCCTGCGCAACGACGTTAAATACTGCCGTAACCTGTTCGATATTCAGCTGGGGCTCAGGGCGCCGCTCAGCTACGAATCTGAGTTTATGGAAAATGCGCTGGCAGCCCTGTGTATCGATCCCGCGACCGGCGAGCCGCCTAACGGGCGCGACACCCCGGCGATTCTGCGCCGGCTTGTCAGCGATTCGTTTAAGGCTGCACGCGAGGAACCGCGTCGCTATGAGCCCGGGCTGGTGCCGCCGGTCGACGCTGCGCTGGAGGAGGCCGCCATCTGGGAGGCGCATCCGGAATACCGCGACAACGCCACCTGGTACGAGGTGCGCGACCTGCTGCAGGACGCCGGCAAAACCGACGCCGCGCAGCGTGCACAGTTCCAGGCCGTGCCGGAGCTTGCCGACATGGCGCCGCGCCTGCTCAGCGAGGACTACAGGAGCATGTTCGGCTCCATCCAGCGCGACGGCAGCAATGAAGTGCTGATCGAGTACATCGCCCGCTGCCTGCGCGACGCCTGCGGGGAATACCGCATGTTTGCCGGCCGCACGCGCTTCATGATAAGCCCGAAGGCACGCGTGATTACGGTCGACATCCAGTACGTCGCCGGCGACAAGACTAAGGCGGGCTACCTCCGGACCGGAATGATGTACCTGTTCGCCGGTCACATCGCGGGCGGCGACTTCGTGCTGCCGCAGTATCAGGACGAACTCTTTCCCGCGCTGCACGAACGTTGGCACGCGATACACAGCGCCCGGGTGCAGCAGCTGGACGAGGAGGTCAAGACCAAACAGTACGACGAGCTGCACAACGCCAAGGGCGTGCCCTTTATCTTCCCGATGCTGGAAACCGCCGACCGCGAGCAGCGTAAGTTCGGCGTGCGCACCGTGCTGGCCTCGCAGTATTTCCGCGACATGCCCGAGGCGCTTCGCCAGTCGGCCAACTCCGTCTATATGGTCGGCGTGGATCCGGAAGACCGCCGGCTTCTTCAGGAGCGGTTTAAGGTGCCGGACGTTACGCTGGACGACTTTGAGCGCATGGGCAGCGGGCCGTCAGCGGACGGCAGCGGCGTGCCGTTCCTCGGCATTTTCCGTATCAAAGGGGGCAGCACCATCGCCCACATCATGAAGAACACAGTGGGGCCGGAGGAGCTGTGGGGGCACAGCACCACGCCGGTGGATATGTCGCTGCGCCGCACGCTGGAAAAAGACGTCGGCGCCGGCACGGCCCGCCGCATTCTCGGCCGCTTCTTCCCCAACGGCTCTGCCGAAAAAGTCATCGAGCACCGCCGGCGCACCGCCGGTGAGGAGCGCGGCGACAGCGTCATCCGCCAGCTTGCCACCGAGCTTATCGATAAACAGGGCTACGACCTCTGACCCTTCAGGAGTGCTGATATGCAACCATCCACACACTGGCGCCCCGCGGGGCGCCGGCTGCTTGCCGCCTGCGTGCTGGCAGCGCTTTCCCCCGGCGTCATGGCCTATCCGGTTGAGGTGATGACCAGTATTCCGGTACAGACGGTTATCCAGCCTGCGCTGGGCACCATGCAGGCCACGCTCGGCGAAATCCTCTCCGCCGAAACGGAAACTGGCACGGCCGTGGTGCAGAACGCCGACAAGGTCACCACGGCCGTCACGGAGGCCGCGCGCACCCAGCGCGAAGCGGAGAATTTCAACCGTCAGGCCGACCGGCTGGAGAAGGCCCGCGCGGCCTATACCGTGCCGGACAGCATCTGCAGCGAGTCGGCCTCCGGCACGGCCTCGCAGGTGAGCCAGGCGACCCGGGCATCGGCGTCGAAGCTTGCCGGCGGCAGCGGCGTGTCGAGCGCGGCCGTGCGCGAGACGCTGGCCAGCCTCCCTGTATCACCCCGTCAGGGCGGCTACCGCAGCGCGTTCATCCACGCGGCCTACTGCACGGCGGAAGAGGCGAAGCTGTACGGCGGCACCGGCATGTGCCCGTCCGTTTCTCAGCTTCCGGGCGGCGACACCGAGGCGCGATCGCTGTACGACGGGGCGGGGCCGGCGGGTAAAGACCCGGAGCTGACCTTCACCCAGGCCCAGACGGACGCGGCCATGGCCTACGTGAACAACTCGGCGAAGCTCGACGCCGGGCGCACGCCGGGCAAGGGCGAAATTCAGACCGCCACCGGGCAGGAGTATCAGGGCCTGCTCACGCAGTACAAGGCGATGCAGAGCGCGGCGATGCAGCCGCAGCTGGACATGGTGGCGGCGAGCCAGCCTCAGGACGCCACGCAGGCGGCCCTCACCGAGGCCCGTCAGGCGCCGTCAGCCGAAAGCTACTTTCAGCAGACCGCGTCCGCGCAGGCAAAGCAGACCGGCACCATGAGCGAACGCGAGTTTGAGGCGTTCGAGGTCGGGCGCCGCTACGCCAACACCGCGTGGGTCACCGACCTGCAGGCGATGGACGGCGACAACCTGGCGCGTGAAATGGCGCGTCAGCAGAGTCTGGCCAACTGGCTGGCGCTCGGCATCAAAAACGAGCTGCGTCAGGCCAACATCATCAGCGGCCAGCAGCTGGCGCTGGCGGCAAAAAATGAATACGCCCCGCAGTTGCAGGCGCTCTCTGCCCAGCTGAGCGCCGGCGTGAGCGCACAGTAACCCCCACGGAGACAACAATGATAACGAGCGGTACCTTCGCGCCGGACGCCGGCGCGCTTTCATCCCTGCTGGACGCGGGCAAGGGCCCGGTGCTGGTGCTGGACCCCTGCGGCGCGCTCTGGCAGTCCTTCTGGGATACGCCTCGCTGGTCAACCCTGTGGCAGGCATGGCGCCTGGCGCCCGGCCAGACGCAGGAGGGTGACGTCTGGGACGTGCTGGGCGCGCTCAGACATGTACACGCTGTGGAGGGTGCTGCGGCACTGGCTGCCTCACTGTTTCCTGCGGAGAACCACAGCGACCTGACGCGCGAGCTTATGGCCTGCGTGCTGCTCTTTGCGGATGACACCGGTCACTTCAATGGGGAAGGTGCCGGATTCGGCGCGCTGGCAGGCCAGCTCTGGGCGGACGACCTGTGGATAGCCCTGGCACGCTGGAGCCGCCGGTATCCTTATCATCCCTCCCTTCAGGCGGCGCGCGAACTGCTGACGCAGGAAGGGGCCGGTGAAGCTGCGGCGGCCATCCGCAGCCGTATGACCATTTACCATCACCCGCACGTCGCCGAGACCTTTACGGGGGCACCGGGATTCGGCCTGGGCACGCTTAAACAGCGTCCCGGTCAGGTCATCTTTCTGACGCCCGACATCCGCTGCATGGAAAGCGCCGAACTCACCGACGTGTACGCGTTCCTGTTCGATGCGCTGCGCGCGGTTGGCGCGCTGCACTACGTCACCTTTTCACTGGCTGAACCTAAGATCATCTCAGAAGGAGATGCACCATGACGCAGTCCGATAACCGCACCCCGGAGACCGGCGCGAAGAAGTCTTTCCTGACGCCAAAGCGCGTGGGCTGGATAGCGCTGAACGTGGTGCTGCCGGCGTGGGAGGTGTCGAGCGTGACGCGCCACGCGGGGCGCAACGTTTCGCGGCTCTGGCAGCGCATCCGCGACGTGACGGCCGGGCGCGGCGCCGGCGACTACCGCCCGGAGGACTGGTCACAGGCGGTGGCGGACAGCGGCATGACGTCCGCGCGCCTCGCGCGTAACTTCCGCGTCAGCCGCTGGATCTGGTGGGGGCTGATGTGGCTCACCGGCCTGCCCGCCGCCGGCTTTGTGCTGATGCTGACGGCCGCCGGCAGCAGCGTGAGCGGCACCGGCTGGCTGCGCGTAGGCTGCGTGGTGCTGGTCCTGCTGCTGCTCGCCGCCACCGGCTTCGTGCAGGCGCTGAAGGCCAGCTATCGCCTGTGGCAGCTGACGGAGAAGCGGGTGTCGGCGTCAGAAGAGGGGAGTTTTCAGGCGTATCTGCAGGAGACGCGCTGGTGCCGTCAGGTGCTGAGCGGGGGTCTATTATGAGGGAGAGGGCGCATGCGAGATAAACAGCGTGAAGAAATTATGATCCGCCTGATCACCCTGCTTGACGATGCGGAGCTGGGCGAACGGCGCGAGACCATTTTACACCTGCTGCACAGCGCCCGGCAGGCCAGCCGGGCGCGTGACCTTACGGCCGGACAGCACTGCCTTGACGCCCTGAGCCAGCTGCGCAAAGTGCGCCTCAGCCTGAGAACGGCCGGCGCGGCAGAGCAGGTTCTGACCCCGCTGGAGTACGCCGTGGAGCTGCTGCAGCCGGTGTGCGAGGAAGCTCAGGTTGACAGGCGTGCGCTCACCCTGACGCAGTCGCTGGTGTGGCGTGTTTTGCTGCTCCTGGTGGTGATCGCTGCCGCGGCGGTGGTCTGGAGCACGCGCCATCTGCTGCAACTCTGAACGTACCGGGAGGAACCGAAATGTATATCCGACTGGATGTGTTTGCCGGCCTGCTGAACGTCAGGCCGGGTGAAGTGCTTCACGCCGCGCGAACGGACGGCGAGCTGGACGGCATGACGCTGCCCGCCCGGCGGCAGGTGCGCGGGGCGGCGCTGATGTTCGATCAGGCAGAAGCCGTGTCGTTTGCAGAGAAGTGGCACGCGCGGGAACCGGAAGCGGGACCGGAGGCGTCCGGCGCCCCCCTGATGACGCTCGATGCCGTGGCCCGGGAGGCGGACATCGCTCCGCTGGTGCTGTGGCAGGCGGCGAGTCGCGGAAAGCGCCTGCGCGGCGTGGCGCTGCCCGTGGCCGCGAGAGAGGGTGGCCAGCTGCTTTTTGAGCCGGCTGCGGCGGCGAAGTTTGTGACCGAATACCGCAATCTCCAGCCGAAAAAGTGACTTTAATTCAGCATATTCACTGTATTGCGCACAAACATTTTACGGCACTATGCCACTCCCGCATTGCTATCTCATCCATGAGAACAAGATGACCCGAACCGAATGGCTTATGAAGTTCCGCCGCTGCCAGTCCCTTGATACGCTCGAAAAGGTGTATGAACACCTGAGCTACACCGGAGATGCCAAAGAAGCATTTGTGATGACTCAGGCCTATGACCACCGCAAGGCGGAATTTGCCGCCGGCAAGCTGTTTGACCGCGTCCCCGGGCACGTCTGGCAGTACGTGAAGTAATCCCCCTATGGCGCCGTCTCTCCCGGACGGCAAGCCCTCAGCCGGTGATCGCCGATAATTTAAGGAATTCTGATGAAGTTACGTAACTCACCGCGCTTAGTCGCTATGGTGTGCATACTGGCATGCCTTTTATATCTGGCCTGGCCAGCAATCATCGTCCTCAGAAATAACGCTTCTGAGGGGGACCTTTCCCTTCTGACGTTAGCCAGTTTTACGATTTTGCTGCTTATCTGCTGCGGGTACGTTATTAACCTTCTTCTGCTCATGACCGGATTACTGGGTGCAGTGCTGTTCACGGCATCCGGCGATCTTCCCGGAGAAATTATCAGGAAGCTCCGTGCCGCTTTCAGCGTTTGTCGTAAACGCTGACATAACCGGTCTTAATCTGCCTTCTGCGACTTCTTAATTCTTTCACCGTTAACCTCCTGACCAGCGACTCTTATCATGTTGAACAAAACACCGAGCGCCATCGCCCGGGTGGGCGGTGTCGCAGCTACCGTTTATGTCTTCTGGCCACAGCTGACGTTACTCCGGGACCACAACCTATCGGGAAACCTGACGCTGTCTGAATGGATGGCAGTGGCTATTTTCCTGCTCTTCGCCATAGCCTTTGCCCTGGTGCTGATCATCGTTGCGCTGTTCATCGCGTTCTGCGTGGTTTCCGCTGCCTTTCGTGCGCTGAAAACGCACCTTGCACTCATTCTGCGCGATGCGGACTCGCTGCCGTGCGGCCGCTGATAACGCCTTAATACCGCCGCGCTGCGGCCTTCACTAATTCCATCCGGTCAGCTCCTGACCCGCAGGTAATCCATGAAGCTACTGACAAAAATTCAGGCGGCGGCTTTGCTGTGCGCCGCGTCCTACCCGGCGCTCGCCGACGGCGTGGACTATCAGACCATCAGTGACGCCGCCAGCAAAACCGGGGACCTTTCCCGGCAGGCGCTGGTGATGATATTCGGTGACGTGGTGATTTCGCCGTTCCAGCCCGGGCAGGCCACGCTTATCGGCTCGCTGTTCGCGCTGCTTAACGGCGTGCTGTGCACGGTGGCGCTGGTGTGGTTCCTTATCGTGACGCTGAAAACGCTGTTCAAGGGCGGGCAGGACGGGAAGGTGTTCAGCGCCGGGCGCTCGATGCTGCACCCCGTGATGAGCTTTGCCGGCTTTATTACGCTTATCCCCACCGCATCCGGATGGTCGCTGTCGCAGCTGGTGATGCTGTGGGCGGCCTCAACCATGGGTATCGGCAGCGCTAACCTGCTCACCGACAAGGCCGCCGACATGATAAGCAGCGGGATGTCGCTGGTCGTGCAGCCCACGGCGCCCTCCACGCGATCGGCGGCGCGCGCGGTGTTTGAGATGAACCTGTGCAAGTACGCCACCAACCGTGAACTGTCCTCGCTGTACCAGGACGGGCAGGCGCGCACCGCGCTGATGGAAACGAAGGGCGGCAACGGCGACTACACCATAGGCAACGGCAGTGCGCTGTGCGGCAGCGCCCGCATCCCCGAGCCTTCAACAGGCGTACTCGATAGTCTTTTCGGCTCAGCGGTGAACACGGCGAGCGTGACCACGGCGCAGCGTGGGGCGCTGGATACGATGCAGTCCACGCTCGATGCCGCGGCGCAGGCCTATGTTGATGCGTACCTGAGCAAGCGTGACCAGGACACCGGCACGCTGAGCGACCCGGAGACCACGATTCAGAACGCGGCCGCGGCCTATGAAACCACGGTCAACAACGCGCTGAACCAGCTCAACTATCAGGACTCGCTGCAGAGCCAGCTGACCGCGCAGCTCAAAACCTACGGCTGGATTTCGCTGGGTGCCTGGTACAACACGTTTGCAACGGCCAACAGCAAAACAAACGAGGTGGCCAATGCGGCCCCGGTGACGTCAGGCGCAAGCCTGCACGGCGAAACGGGCACCGGCGACCTGTATCATCAGGTGTTTACGGCCTACCGGTCTCAGGTGCAGAACAGCACCTACACTGCCCCTCTGGGAACTCAGACGGCCAAAGATGACGGAGCGGCGCTAAACGCCACGGATCCTGATGCGGTGTTCGTGAGTTTTTATAAGAGTCCGATGCAGAAAATTACAACTGCAATTGCTACCAATGAGGTTGGAACGGGGGCTGATTTTTCACATCAGGTTAACCCGCTCATTAAGATGCAAACCATCGGTGATTACACATTGGGTGCCACAGAAACGGCTATGGCGGCTTATACGCTTACGTTGGCTGCCGCATCGACTGCCGATAACTCTGTATTAGGTAAAATTGGTGGTCTGCTGTTTATTAACCCGGGAGCAGTGGTTAAAGATGTTCTGACTGAACTTTCCCCGCCTTTCTATTTCGTGATGTTGCTGTTATTCGCCGTAGGTTTTTCACTGGCCGTATTCCTCCCTGCTGTGCCTTTCCTGTACTGGATGGTTGGGGTATTTAACTGGATTGTCAGCGTCATGGTGGGATGTGCAGCAGGTCCGATGTGGTCTGCGACTCACCTCGGCGCCGAAGAAGATAAGGGCAGCCGCAGCGCGTACGGATATATCTTTTTGATCGATATGATGCTGCGCCCCTCTCTGATGGTGCTGGGGTTCTTTTTTGCCTCTGTTGCCGTTATGGCGGGTGGGACGCTACTGAACATGCTTTTCGGGCCAGCATTAGCTAATGCAAACGCTGACTCCATCATCGGTCTGGTTAAAATGATCGGCTGGCTGTGTATATACGCTCGTATCGCGACATTTGGCGTCACAAGAGTCTTCGGGCTGCAGGCCACGCTGGCTGACTATGTGATCACGTTCCTGGGCGGCGCGGGTATGGCCGGCATCATGGGCGGACTGGTTGATGACGTCAAAGGGATGTTTGCAGCGGCAGGAGGAGGATCGCGCAGAACTCCTGGCTTGAAAAATTCGCCTAACAGCGGTTCGCCTAAAGAAGACGCGATTAAGTAATTATACCTGGTGTTATACACAGGTATGGGTATAATTTAATCAGAGGATTAGCGGCAGGAGGATGCCATGAAAACCGTGCAACGTCATGATTCAAAAATTGAAAATGCGTGGACCATTGTAAAGTTTATTTATTATTTTTTGGCACTTCCATGCTTAGTCTTTTTCGCGGCAGTAAGCCTCATAATTTATTTAGGCAAGCAACCCGGAGGGCATGGTGATCCAGCCATGGACGGTTTTTTCATTTTGGTTTGGGTGGCTCTTATTGTTCCTTTAGGCTTACGTCGATATGGAAAAGTGTCCCGCAGAACTAAGTTGAAAAAGATGGTTGCGTTGCTTAGCAGCACTGAACGCTTCAGTCCTGAGAGACAGCACCAAGTTTTCGATGCAAGTCGCGGTAAATATTTGGGCATTGATGTTCAGCGGGGAACGATTCTTTATATCCATATGGTTAAAAAGGGTATGGTTGACGTGGTTGGTCTCACCATGAACGATTGGACTGCACGCGAACTTGAGGGAAGCGCTCTCCGTATATTTACACGCATGCCTCAAGTGCCTGTATTAAGCATATATGCGCATCCTATAGTGGCTACTCCCCTTTACGATACGCTCGGTGCGATGAGCCATAACAGCTATTCTGAGCCGTACCCGAAGGAGCCGTGGCCGTTACACGTTGGTATCCAGAGCCGCTTTGTGGAATATGAGCACAACGTGGTGGTCCCGCAGGCTGCCAACTTGGCCTGACACTTACATCCTGACGCTTTTCCTCTGACACCGGCCACGCGCCGGTGTTTTCTTATCTGCAGTCTGACGGGCCTCCCGTCTCCGCTTCCGGACACTCTCACATGTACTCCCAACATCCGAACGCTGCCGGCAATAACGAGCCGGCCATGGTGCTGTTCACCCTTGCCCTCACGGCGCTGCTGTGCTGGCTCTTTTTTGCCGACTTCGTGCGCTGGAGCTGCTGGCTACTTTACTGGCTGTGGCGCATGGCGGACTTTCCGGCCATCCATCGCTACGCCGCCGAACGCATCAACCTGCTGGCTGCCACCGGCAACGGCGCCGAAGCGGTCAGCCTCAGCGAATGGCAGGGCGTGCTTAACGCCACGGCCGGCATCCTGTTCGTGCCGATGGTGCCGCTGATAGCCGTGACTGGCTGGGCGCTGGCGCGTCACCCCGCGCTGGGCTTCCGCAGCCGTCGCGCGATCGACATTCACTCACTGCCCCGCGTGATGGCCACCTTTGCGCCTTCCGTTATTCCGGTGCTGGCCGGGCATCGCGGCGACGGACTGATGAACGACAAAACTGCAGAAAACGCCTGGGCGCTGAAGCCCGAGGAGTTTGCGGAGCAGCACGGCCTGATTAAGCGCCGGGTGCTGGACCGCGACGCGGCCCGCGCGGCGTTTGATGCACAGACCGGCCCGGCCATCACGTCACCGGACCAGTGGCAGCCGCACGAGCGAGCGCTGCTGGCCGTGTTCGGGCTGCAGGTGTTTGCGGATGACCGGTCGGCTGCGACCACCCTGCTGGACGACCTGAACCGGTCCTGCATGACCCGCCGGCTGTTCCGGGCGCCGGAGTTTCGCAGCGTTCCCGACTGGAAGGTATCCGAGGCGCAGGTCGCCCGGGTGCTCGCCTGCCCGGGCGTCAGCGAGTGGCTGAAGAGGCACGGCACGGTGCGCTCCGCGCTGGCGGGACTTTACGGCCGCGACCTCAGGCTGCCGCCGGCACGCTTTCGCTGGCTTAAGGGCTGTGACCGCACGCTGTGGTACGGCCTGCACAGCGCCGACACCGCCAAAGTGTTTGTCGAGGGCGCAGGCATCGTGGCGCAGGCGCGCGCGGAGCAGATGGCCGCGAAGCTGAGCCTGCCCCGTCCGCAGCTTATGACGGACGAAGCGATTGCCGGGCTCCAGTACGAGCTTGAATCGCTGGGCCTCGTTTACCCGCGCGATACCCGGACTCAGCGTGCAAAACCGCAGCGTGAGGTGCCGTTCCCGGACGCACTGTATCTGCCCGACGCGGGCGAAAACGAATTCACCGACGGCGCCGGAGTGCGCTGATAAGGAACTGATGATGAGCATGACACGCAAAGAAGGCCCGTTCACCACCGAAATCCACGGCGGCCTGCTGAGCGCCCACCGCCATACGCCTGAAGAGGGAAGCGGAATGAACGGCGACCATTTCCACAGCCGTGCGGTATCAGAACCGCTGTTCATCCTGCCGCTGGCAGAGATGCCTTGGTTTGTGATGCACGGTGAGGGCCTGTACGCGCAGAACGCCCGTGATGCCCTGACGCCGCTCTACCGCGGCGATGACGCCGCGCAGCTGCTGCATTGCATTACCGGCCTGCTGACCACTGTAGAGAGTAAGCGCCTGCGCCGTCTGCGGTACCGGAAGTACGCTTATGTTGCGACAGCCCTGATTGTGGCAGGATTTTTGCTTATTCAACCCGCCTCCCTTTCCGGCCTGATACCGGCTCCTCAGGGCCGTCTGCTCACCACAGTGGATGCGCAGCGCCCCGTTCTGCCGCTAACTGCACCGGCGGCGCCCGTCGCCTCGCCGGTGATGCCGTCCTATGGCAATGGCCTGCGAACCGAACGCCCGGCACCGGCTCCGCAGCCTCCCGTGGCCACCGACGATAACGGCTGGAGCCTGCCACAGAACGTGCGCGCGGAGCTGCCGGGCAATCTTAAAAAAGCCGCCGAGCGCGGGTTGTTCACCGTGTCGCTGTCCGCCGGCCACGCGCGCACGATTTACGTGTTTGCCGACCCTGCCTGCCCGAACTGTCAGCGCATGGAGCGCCATTTTGAAACCGCCGCCGGCGCCGTCAACGTGGTGATTTTCCCCGTGACCATCGAGGGCCGCGAGGCGTCACTGAACGCGCTGACGCCGGTGATGGCATTGCCGGAGGCCGAACGCGCCGCCGCCTGGAAGCAGCTGTTTGCGGCCGATGCCGGCATCGGCGTGCCGGGCGCCGCGCAGAGCGCGCCGGCGGTTACAGATGAAACGAAGGCCGAAACGGCCCGCGGGGCGATTGGCGTCAACGAAGTGGCTTTTCGGGCTTACCGCTTGCCGGGCACGCCGTGGACGATCGCTGACGACGGGCGCTACGTGCCGCAGAGCGTGCTGAGTTCGCCGGCGGCGCTGACGGCGTTTCTGAACGGAGGGGATTATGTCGGACAATAACTCCACGCTGGATAACGCGCGCGTTAACCGGCACGTCGGTCGCTCCTGGCTGACGGACATGCTCAGCGAAGGCGGCACGCTGTTCTGGGCCATGCCGGCGGCAGTGGTCGCGGGGATCGTCTGGCCCGCCACGCTGCTGCTGAGCCTGCCGGTGCTGCTGTTCTGGTCAATGGTCGTGGCGCCGGCCGGCCGCTGGAAGATGCCGATGCGCATGCCGACGGACATGAACCGCGATGACCCCTCCACCGAACGCCAGGTGCCGGCGAAGGTGCTGGGCTTTCTGCCGGTGGCCAGCATCCGTATCCACACCGGCCGCGCGGCCGGCATCCTTTACGCCGGCTACCTGCGCGGCAAGGACGCCGGACGGGAATTGTGGCTCTCGATGGACGACCTGACCCGGCACGTGCTGATGTTCGGCACCACCGGCGCCGGTAAAACGGAGACGCTGCTGGGCTGGGTGTTCAACGCGCTGTGCTGGGGTAAGGGAGTTATCTTCTCTGACCATAAGGCGCAGAACGACGTGGCGATCGCCATGATGTCCATGGCGCGCCGCTTCGGCCGCGAGGACGACCTGCGCGTGATGAACTTTATCACCGGCGGGACCTCACGCGCGCAGCAGCTGCTGGACAACGTCAAAGGCCGGCCGGAGACCAACACCACCTCCGTGTTCAGGCTGGCGCAGGAAACCTACATCGTCAACCTGATGGACTCCATGCTGCCCAAAACCGGCAGCAGCGGCGGTGAGTGGCAGGAGAAAGCCAAGGCGATGAACCAGGCGCTGATTTTTGCGCTAGTCTACAAGTGCCGCCGCGAGGGCACGACGCTGTCCCAGCGCACCATTCAGCAGCATCTGCCGCTGCGCAAAATCGCCGGCCTGTACATTCAGGCGGTGGAGGAGCAGTGGCATGAGGAAATCCGCCACGTGCTGCAGAACTACCTCGACACGCTCTCCGGCTTCGACATCGACAAGGTGGCCACGCCGTCGGAGTGGGACCCGGAGGCGAACCGCCAGCACGGCTACCTGATGCAGCAGTTCACCCGCATGCTCAGCCTGTTCAACGACACCTACGGCCACGTGTTTGCGCGCGACGCCGGCGACATCGATCTGCGCGACGTGGTGCACAACGACCGCATCCTGATTGTGCTGGTGCCGGCGCTGGAGCTCTCCTCTAGTGAAAGCTCAACGCTCGGCCGCCTTTACCAGTCACAGCTGGCCATGATTTTAAGCCAGGATCTCGGCGAGAAGCTGGAAGGCCGGGCGAAGGACAACATGAAGGTGCGGAAATTCAAAGACCGCTTTCCGCTGCTCTGGATTATCGATGAGGTTGGCGCCGGCTACAGCGAAAAACTCGGCGAACTGGCCACGCAGATCCGTTCGCTGGGCTACTGCCTGCTGCTGGCCGGTCAGGAGGTCCAGCGCCTGAAAACGGCCGCAGGCGACGCGGTCTGGACGCTGATTGCCAACATGGGCGTACGCATCACCGGCAAAATCATGGATCCGAAAGATACGCTGGAAATCCTGCAGCTAATGGCCGGCACAGAGTATCGCGCACACATGGGCAGCATGGTGCAGCAGGCCGGCATCCTTGGCGGCTGGAACGATGATAACCGCCTGCAGGTGAGCGAGAAGAAAAAGGTCGACGTTGATGAAGTTCAGGCGCTGCAGGAGGGGGAGAACGTCACGCTGTTCAGTGGGAAGGTCATCCGCGGCAGCTCGCTTTACATTAAGGATGCCGACAAATTTGCGCAGGACGCGGTGCGGATAAACCGGTTCGTTGAGGTGAGCCCGCCCTCTGAGCAGCAGCTGCTGGCCACCATGCCGTTCCGCGAGCGCCGCAGCTACGTGCGCGCCGATCGCGTGCAGCATCTCCTGCGCGTGCTCGATGCGGAGCCGGGTCCGCAGGATACTCAGCGTCTGGTACTGACCGACCCGGCGCTGGCCACCGTGTGTGAGTTTGACCTGGAGTGTGAATACAGCTGGAAGCGATCTCCGTCGGCCGCGGTGCGCTCCGCGGTTCTCTGGAACATGGTGCTGGCCAGCCTGCCGGTGCGGGGGCGCGGATATAAAGTGCGCCTGCGCGAGCCGCGTCTGCTGGGCGCGGGCCGTGAAGCCATCGAGCGTGCGGCCCAGAACTACGTGGCGCCGGTTTATGAATCTCCAAGGCAGCAGAGCCACTCCGGCCAGCAGTGAACAAAAGTTAAAGTATCCGAAAACCTCGCCGATACAATGAGTAAGGCTGCTCCACAGCCCCACCGATGCAAGAGTGAAAAATTCATTTGTGTTATATGTGCAGAACCCTTCAGGGGCCTTTTCAGGTCCCTATTTTTTTATTTTCCGCTAAGGAATCCGCTATGAAATTCATATCAGGCGCAATCGCTGTGGCGATCGCGCTCAGTTTTGCCACGTCCGTTTCCGCGACCGTTCCTTCGATTGACGTCGGTTTTTCTCCCGAAGGCAGCGCGCAGCAGCTAGTCCTGCGCACGCTGGATGAGGCGCACGAGAGTATACGGCTGATGGGCTACAGCTTTACCTCACCCGAAATCGTTAAATCGCTGGTCGCGGCAAAGCGCCGCGGCGTAGACGTCAGGGTCGTGGTGGACGAAAAGGGCAACCGCAGCAAAGCCAGCCAGGCGGCGATGAATGTCGTGGTGAATGCCGGTATTCCTCTGCGCACCAACGACCAGTACAAAATCATGCACGACAAAGTGATCATCACGGACGGACATAACGTGGAGCTGGGCTCATTCAACTACTCCCGCAGCGCGGCAGAGTCCAACTCGGAAAACGCGGTGGTTGTGCGCGGCGTCCCGTCGCTGGCGCAGACCTATCTGGCGCACTGGCAGTCGCGCTGGGACGGCGGCACCGACTGGCGCTCCACTTACTGATTTCTGAAACCCGACTTTCTTCTCTGCAAGGTGAGATGCGCGCCAACGCATCTCACACCATTGATTAAAGTTAAGTCGCTGATTTAAGTGAATTGTAGTATTCTCGGCGAAATTCGTTCTGAATTTAGTGGAGGAGGCAGATATGTCGCGGTCAGATAACGAAGTCACTTCCTCACCAGGATCTAAGCGGACCTATCGTAAAGGTAACCCTCTGAGTGCGTCTGAAAAACAGCAGGCTGCTGTTGCCAGAAAAAAGCTGACGCATAAAGAAATCAAGATATTCGTGCGAAATCCGATTAAAGACAGGCTTTTGATTGAGTGTGAAAAGGAAGGCGTGACTCAGGCTGAGTACATTGAGCGTCTTTTGCAGCAAGCATTTAATGATACCGATGAATAGGTAATGGTATTACTTTCTTGTCGTATGTCAGTTGAAGTGATAGATTGCAAACCGTAATGAATTCTGGCGGGCCACGCCGAAAGGTGGCAGAGGACTGGTACTGACTGATTAGTTAAGGCCAGAAAAAACGAAACCCCGATAATCTTCCTAGGTTTGGCGACTCAGGAGAAGACTAACGGGGCTCACTTATTCTGCATAGAAGCTGTTGCTCTATGCGGGGAGTATAGTTTCATGCCCGAAAAACTGCAATACCTTCGGTGCCTGCTCCTTCTGTGCAACATAAGCGCAGGAAGGTTTGAATAAGCAGGTAACTGATAACTCATCATTTTATCGCCAGGTAAAAAACCCGAATCCGGAATTCATCCCGGAAAAAGGTAAAAAAACACTGCCGTTCTGCGAAAAAATCCGTGAAAAAGCGTCGGGCTTTACGCAGCGCATCGAGTTCCAGGCACTGGTGGCCATGGAAATCGCCCACGGAGCACGCAAGCGCCGTCCGCCTGAACTCCGCATCCGTGCGCTGGAAGCTGCGCTGCAGGCGCTCTGCCACTATTACAACCCGCTGGCCAACCGAGTGGGGGCCTCTCTCACGACCATGAGCATCCGCTGCGGTCTGGCCACAGAGAAAAAACGCCTCTCGATCACCCGTTTCACCGGCGCCGTGCAGTTCCTGGCGCAGCTGAAGCTCCTCACCTACACCACTGAATACGACAAAGACATCGGCTGTAACATTCCTACGGACATCACCTTCGCGCCGCTGATGTGGCAGGTGCTCGACGTCTCAGAAGAAGCCGTCGCGGCCGCGCGCCGCAGCCGCATCGAGTGGGAAAACCGCCAGCGCGAGAAGAAGGGCCTGCCGCGCGCCGACGCCGGCGAGCTCATCAATGCCGCCTGGTCGTTCGTGCGCGAGCGCTTCCGCGAGTACCAGAAGTCCCGCCGCGACCACGGCATGAAGCGCCACCGCGCGCGCAAAGACGCGCCGCGCACCCGCAAAGACATCGAACAGCTGGTCCGCACGCAGCTGAATAAAGATATTATCCGAGGCCGCTTCTTTGGCAGTCTGGACGCGGTGAAAGCCGAAATCGAACGGCGCGTCACGGAGCGCATGAAGCTTTCACGGGGCAGGTATTCGCGGCTCGGTTGTGACCAGCTGGTCACAACCTGAAGGGCCGCCCATTCATTGCCTGAACGCACGGTGCTCCGGTACCGATTTCCCCTGCCTGCAATCCGGCCCTGTTCTCACCACCGACTGATGCCAACTATCCGGTTATCGCCGGAGGCTCTCGCTCGCCTGCAGGAAACACAAAATGATTAAACACGCGCCAATAGTAGTTACATCATACACAAGACTTATCATCGCCCGCATCGGATTCACAGGAAAATGCCATGCCGCTGCCGCATGACTGACTTATCCACATTAACTACGAGAGACCTTATTTTTAAACTCCTGACCGGGGAGTCGCTTAACTGCTGTCCGCCTTTTTTACAAACCGCGATGTTCCTTTTAAACACCCGATCTTTATTCTTTTAAAGAACTGGTATTACTTACCTTTAAAGATAAAACCTATTCGACACCCGTCCTGTGGACAGGTGAATAATGCCCGCCCTTGCAGCGGACTCACGTCCGCGCCGGTTCGGTTCAGCCGCTTCGCGTCAAAGGTAGCTCCCGCCAGAAACGGCGGGCAGAAGTCCGCAGTGTTTGAAACACTTCAGCCCTTTTCACAAAGCGTGCAACCATCAGATCCAAAATTCACTCAGCATCGAGCGAAACCCACCTGAAAAGCGCCGCCGCCCCGGCCCGAAGGGCCGGAACAGAATTGTTTTATAGATGGATGTTGTACTTAAAGTCGTCAGTGGCGGTAAGACTGAGGCCCGCGGTACGTATCTTTCGTCTGCGACCGTCCAGCTGATGCGCGCCTGAAAGGCCGCTGCTTAAACGGCGTCTGGCAGGAGGTGGTTGGGCTTTCGCCATATTTAAGCCTGTAACCGGCTCTGCCGGGCTCACGGCGCCCGGTGGCCTGAGAGCCGTTCTCAACGGTTTCTGGCGCCTCCATGCCGCTGACGCGGCATTCAGGGGCAGGCTGCGCACTGCTCGCCCGCCTCTATCTGACCCGATACCCAATACAACGTCAGCAGGAGTCATGACGATAATGATTGAAGATGATACCGACGAGGAAATTTATTACGATGCCTGCTTTGCGAACGGCATGTGCTGCCTAAAGATCGCCAGCGAGGGCGGAGAGGGCGGAGAGGGCGGAGAGGGCGGAGAGGGCGGAGAGGGCGGAGAGGCTGACCATTGAGCTGATACGGCTGCTGGGCACCTTCATCGAGAAAAGAGAAAAATATCCCTTCTCTCTGCTTTTTGCGATTGTACAGCTGCGCGTAGGACCGGATGTGGAAGCGGGACAAGAGTCCTTGTAAATCACGCCCGTCAGCCATGAGCCTCCGGGACGGGCTCGACCAGCTCCCTGCCCTGACTGTGAAAGTTGTCCATCTATCAGTTCACCGGATGCCATCTAAACGCCTTTTCCAGAAGGGCACTCATCATTTCTTACTCGGAAAGGAGATCAGCATAAGGTGAATGGATCATGTATCCCTGCTTTTCTGAGCACAACGCACATAAGAATGTGAATCATTCATGTTTAAACCAGCTTTTAACTTACTCATAAGGAGAGAAAACAGTTTTTAATAAATTAACCAGTCAAACTGGGAATGATTATAAATAAATTTGATAAAAATTTAAATGCCCTGTTTATGGACGTTAAATGAGAAACTCTTTCAAACTAGCAATACATGGATGGGAATATTTGAAAACATAGGTTTATTCTTTGTAGATGATATAAGTTGGGAATAGAATCCGGTTCAAAATCCTACCCGAAGTGCATTTGCATTTGATGCATCTTTCTATCCGGTTTTATTTGCTATTATGGCAATAGAAACGAAGAAAATCTTGCTAAGCTTTTAAAGCATAAGATAGCACTCCACGGTCGTTTAAGACCATATATTTTCTCGGGTTTATTAAAGGTCTTATGTAAGTTTTTTGCCAAAGGTGTGATAAAGATGAATGTGTAACATTTTTTGTAGAATTTTAATTAATTATTGCTAAAATAATTTCTCGAAGTTCAGCAGACCGATTGTATTTCCTTGGGATTAAATGGATGCATATTGTATTTTTACAGACCATTTTGAATGGTGCAACTTAATTGAACTTAATATAGCAAGAAAAAAGAATGGATGCTTCCTGAAATGAATCAATATCTTAATGTATTGATTTTTTACTAATGCAAAAAAGAAATTTTCTTTCTAAAAAACCAGTAAACGACATAATAATATTTCAAAAGGAAGTAAGGGGAAAAGGGGTACGCGCGGATTTAGCCGGTAGATTGAGTAACTGTATAAAGTCAGCACAGGTGCTTTATAAAACAGAATGATTTGTTTCGACTTCTACAGTCTATGTATGCAATGAAAGTTATCGATGTAGACTATTTTGCACTCACCTATAACGAGTGAGGGAGTCAGAATGTAATTAATTTAATTCATAAAATGACATGATTTTAACTCAAAAAATCCACATTCAAATGTGATTTAAGCCGGTTCTTTTCCATACATGCACGCTTAATATTAAACGTTTTTTCAGAAAAAATTATTCTTAACAGTTCAGGCTAGAAGCCATTTTTACCAGAATGGTTTTTCCTGCATAGACCTTCTTATTGTAAATTTTTTATGCTGCTCAAATTACAAGTTATAGTTAATTAAAATATTATTAGAGAGAAATTCAGTGTGAGCAACCTATTATAACCCTATTTTATGAAATGCCATTGTAGTGGCAAAGGAAAATATCATGAGCATTACAGCCAGAACCATCAGTCAACCCTCAGCTTCATGAGTTAAATAAGTCAGTTAATAAATAGCTTCAGATGCATGTCAATGCAGGCTCGAAAATATCAGGTTACACCCTTGAAAGAAAGAGACTTAATAATGCTACCAATTGAATCAAATAAAAATTTTACCCGAAGGTATTTGGAACCTTTACTAGTAATTACGCTCGGGCTATTGCTTATCATTACAGGCGTTTTTTTCATTATTGGTGGAGTAAAACTCGCCATGCTGAATGGGTCTTTTTACTATGTTATCTCCGGGATTTCATACCTGATTTTATTGACTTTATTGGTGATGAAGAGGCCTCAGGGAATCTACGTTTCCACATTAATATTCGTTGTAACAGCCTTTTGGTCATTAATGGAGGTCGGAGATCTTTCTTACTGGCCTTTAACGGCACGGTTAGTGGTTCCAGCCATCATCCTAATGTTAAGTTTTTGGGTATACCCTTCATTTGCTGAGAATAAGCAAAGGAAGGGGCAGGCCACCTTAGGCGGATGGATTGTATTCATCTGCTTGCTGGCAGTCCTGGGAGCCGCATTTTTACCTCATGATAAAATTTATAATCCATCCTCAATCCAAAAAGATCCAGAATCTTACAGAAGTATAAATAAAGCAGAAGCTGACCAAAACTGGGAACACATTGCTCGTAACGCAAGTGGAACTCGATTTGCAGTTGTAGATCAGATTACTCCAGAAAACGTGAATGAACTTGAGATAGCCTGGACATACCGGACCGGGCGGACCCTGGAAGGTAAACTTGCCGGAGTCGATGAAAATACGCCACTGCAAGTAGGCAACACTTTGTACTCATGCACACCGCAAAATGTTGTAGCAGCCATAGAAGCCGACACAGGGAAAGGAATCTGGAAAGTCGACCCAAAAGCTATTTCAAACTCTCACGTGACATGCCGGAGTGTGGGATATTACGATATAGATAAAGATAATTCGCTATCCGAAACTGAAAAAAAACAGGCTCCAGCTGAATGTCGCCAGCGTATTATTGCGACAACCATTGATGCTCGCATGCTAGCTTTAGATGCCAAAACTGGAAGTGCATGCTTAAGTTTTGGTAAAGACGGTACTGTAGATTTACGTGTTGGCATGATGTCTACAGAGAAGGGAGCTGCATATCATCCCAGCGGAACTCCTGTGATAATGGGACATCTGACTGTTTTCGGTACTTGGATTCATGACCACTCGGATAAAGATGCTTCAGGTGTTGTCCGTGCTTACGACGTTCGTGATGGGTCCTTGGTATGGTCCTGGAATGCTGAAGAAGATGCCCCTGATGCTGTTAATCATACGGGCGGTACACCAAATGTATGGGCGCCTGCTACTTACGATCAGGAACTTAATACGGTGTATCTGCCAACCGGCATGGGACCTCCTGACTACTGGGGTGGTAAACGCGTACCTTCAGCAGAGAAATTTTCTTCAGCAGTAGTGGCTGTTGATGCTTCAACGGGTAAAACGAGATGGGTTTTCCAGACAGTACATCACGATGTCTGGGACTATGATGTTCCTTCACAGCCGGTTATGTATGAGATGAAAAATGAGGAAGGCGAACGAGTTCCTGTCCTTATCCAGACTACAAAAATGGGACAAATTTTTGTACTTGACCGTCGTACAGGAAAGCCAGCTAGTAAAGTTGAGGAGCTATCTGTCGTAACCACTCCGACCGGCCAGGATGATCGGATGTCACCAACTCAACCTTTCTCCACAAACATGCCTAGCCTTGGCTTGTTCAAGTTGAAAGAATCAGATATGTGGGGAATAACGCCATTCGATCAACTCGAATGCCGTATTGCCTTTAAATCAGCTCGATATAATGGCATTTATACTCCATCAGCTGAATCCGATTACATTCAGTTCCCGGGGACATTGGGGGGCATGAACTGGGGGGGGATTTCCATTGATGAGCGTAATAGTATTATGTACGTAAACGACATCAGGATGGGCAAAGTAATGGCACTTAAAACAGCCGAACAAGCCAAGTCATATCATGGTAAGGAGCCCATCCGGAGCATGGTTTCACCTCCTTATGTTGGTCTGAAGTCTGATTTCTTTATGTCCTCTCTTGGTGTGCCTTGCCAGAAACCCCCTTTCGGTACACTCAGTGCTATCGATCTCAATACCAAGAAAATAGTTTGGCAGGTTCCTGTTGGAACTGTTGAGGATTCCGGCCCTCTCGGAATTAAAACGCACATGCCAATGCCTATTGGGATGCCTACCCTTGGAGGGCCGACTGCTACTGCTGGAGGGGTTGTATTCTTTGCAGGCACTCAAGATAACTATATAAGGGCTTTCGACAGTAAAACAGGTGAAGAGATCTGGAAACATCGCCTACCTGTAGGAGCTACGGCTTCTCCACTTGTTTACAAATCGCCTAAAACAGGCAAACCATATGTAGTTATCTCTGCGGGTGGGGCTGCGCACTCTCCGGATATGGGTGATTATCTTATTGCTTTCTCGCTCCCTGAAATTAAGCACTGAGAAAAAAAATTTGTAGAGTAGCCGCACATGGAGTGCGGCTCTTTTACTGATAGAAAGAAACTGTAATTAAAATTGTGTAATGGACTGTTTTTGCTATGTTCACTTCATCAACGGATGACTGGCAAATTATGGACGAAAACAAACCCAAAGCCCTTGCGGCTGAACTGGCTAAAGTTCTTAAAACCGAAGCCGACCTCAATCAGTTTCACGCATGTTGACGAAACTAACTGTCGAAACAACCCTCAACGCGGAGCTGACTGACCACCTCGGTCTTGTTCCAGCGGGATTGCAGTAACTGTTGCGGGTCGCTTTCATGACAGAATAAGTCTTTCATTAACACCGGCCACATACCCTTAGGCCTGAAAAATAGCCCTTCAATACCACCGTATTTTGCATCCAAGGAGTATTGAGTGAGAGTCGCTGTGAAAGTTACAATAGCATCCTATGAATACGACAAATCTCTTCGTTGATCACCTTGCCTGGTGTGGGCTCGTTGCCCTGAATATGGCCCGCCAGTCAGGCAGGGTGAGCTCTGCCGCCCAGGAAAACTTGTTCCTCTGCAGATGGCTTGCCACCGCTGAAAAAAAGCGGCTCTTCCGGCGAGAGCTGGCTAATGACATCCGCTGGCTGCTTAGAGAAGGCAGGGAAAAAGGGCTCAGGGCTGACTTACCGGGAAAACTCGAATATCTCTGGAGGGCCAGTAGTGACGGTTTGCTCAAGCAGAACGATCTCTTTCGCCTGCAGCACATATTGCATGCCATTACCCTTACCGGAATCAGTTACGGCGTACTGAACGAATCCGAGTGGGAAGGGCGACACGCCGTTAAACTGAACCCTAAAGTCCCCGGACTCTTCATCAGAAAGACCGATCTGGAGAATGGTTTTGATGAAGAAGGCGCTCAGGTAAAACCGCTGAGCGTTCGCATCACTGCCGAACTTTCCGCGGTAGATGTACTGCTCTCCCGGGCGGGATGGATGCGCAGAATGAACGCAGACTCGCCGATACTGCACGAGCTAATAACCGTTACCATTTGAGGAGAGGCGTTTTAGCGGCAGTTTAACCTCCTATAAAAGATTCGCAGGCTCTATTCAGGCTATTCATATCGCACACGATAAAATAGCAAACAATTTAATTTAACATAAATAGCATTGTGCGCCATCTTATGTTACTCCAAAACGCTAATGTCGTACGGAACAATTCACAGATGTCGTCCCTGAGCTAACCTTAGATCTCCTCAGGCTCAGCTCAGGATGCAGACTTTATGTTGGTGACCATGACAGATAAAGATCTATACCGGCTCGGCATCATTCAACGCGTTCACGACCACACTCTGCTGCAGCGTGAAGCTGCGCGCCTTCTCGAACTCACCGTCCGTCAGGTTCAGCGCGTTCTGCGGCGTTATCGTGAACACGGCGCGGCGTCGGTTGTATCAGAA
>Ga0157363_1000047_pt1 | contig 97379 bp, 78 predicted proteins | sample AttsexASBM1_FD_111477 | JGI IMG/M metagenome (GOLD analysis project Ga0157363, IMG submission 111477) | Fungus gardens microbial communities from leaf cutter ant in Ribeirão Preto, State of São Paulo, Brazil - Atta sexdens ASBM1 | ecosystem: Host-associated > Fungi > Mycelium > Unclassified ...
ATCAGCACGGCTTGGAGCGGGCAGCGGGAATCGAACCCGCATCATCAGCTTGGAAGGCTGAGGTAATAGCCATTATACGATGCCCGCATCCTGGAACTCGGCTACCTGTTCTGTCTGTAGCTTGTGAATAGCAGAAACGCTTTCCTGCCACTCGAGTCAACCCGCATTTGCTTGATGACTCCGACTGTGCCTGAGCTCAGTCTAAAATCTGTATTTGCAGCCTGATAAGGCCAGACTGAAATGGTGGTGCCAGGTTTGACTTCCATGTTAGAAGGATTTACGTCGCTTCGCTCCGCGCCCTTCGGGTCAAACCTTCGAGGTCGAAGCTTCTCATCTTTCCCCGTGGGGAACCTGAAAAACTCTGCCTCTTATTAACATTGCGAGCAATGTTAATGGTCTTGCCAGATTTGACTTTGATTCCGGAAGGATTTACGTCGCTTCGCTCCGCGCCCTTCGGGTCAAACCTTCGAGGTCGAAGCTTCTCATCCTTCCCCGTGGGGAACCTGAAAAACTCTGCCTCTTATTAACATTGCGAGCAATGTTAATGGTGGTGGGGGAAGGATTCGAACCTTCGAAGTCGATGACGGCAGATTTACAGTCTGCTCCCTTTGGCCGCTCGGGAACCCCACCTGGGGTACTTGATGGTGCCGGCTACCGGAATCGAACTGGTGACCTACTGATTACAAGTCAGTTGCTCTACCAACTGAGCTAAGCCGGCATCAAGTGGTGCGCATTCTAGGAAGTGTGGCGGCGGGATGCAACAAAAAAATTGCGATAAAAGTTCTTATGCCTGTTATTTGTGCAAATCTTCGCAAAAAAGTGCTCTGCATCAACCGTTTCGCTTTAAAAAGCGACAAATTAGTCGTCGTAGCGCATCGTGTTCCGCCATTTTTTCTTTTCCGGCAGCTGCAAAGCTTATGGCTGTCGCCGATCGAACGGCGAATTTTCCAATTAATGCGGTAAGCATTCCGTTTGCGGCGACAGTTTTTATTTTTCCTTCTGATTCCGCCCCGTCTGGTGTTAACCTCCTGCCCATTGTTTTCTGAAATTTACCTTAGTTACGCGAGCGGCAGCGGCGGACAATCCCTTCTCTGCGCACGCCACGACAGGCAAGTTCTTGCTGGCAGAAGCATGTATATGAGCAAAAAAGAATCTTTGTTGACCACACCCTATCTGCAATTTAACCGTTCGCAGTGGGCCGCGCTGCGTGATTCCGTGCCGATGACCCTGAGCAAAGAAGAAATTGCCCGGCTCGAAGGCATCAACGAAGACCTTTCTCTTAACGAGGTCGCCGAGATCTATCTGCCGCTATCGCGCCTGCTTAACTTCTATATCAATTCCGATCTGCGTCGACAGGCGGTGCTGGAGCAGTTTCTGGGCACCAACGGCCAGAAAATTCCCTATATCATCAGCATCGCCGGCAGCGTCGCCGTAGGTAAAAGCACTACCGCGCGCGTGCTGCAGGCGCTGCTGAGCCGCTGGCCGGAACACCGCCGCGTCGAACTGATCACCACCGACGGCTTCCTGCATCCCAATCAGGTGCTGAAAGAGCGCGGCCTGATGAAGAAAAAGGGCTTTCCGCAATCTTATGATATGCATCGCCTGGTGAATTTCGTCTCGGCGCTGAAGTCGGGCGCCGCTCAGGTTACCGCGCCGGTCTATTCGCACCTGATTTACGATGTTATTCCGGACGGCGACAAAGTTGTTCAACAGCCGGACATTCTGATTCTGGAAGGGTTGAACGTGCTACAGAGCGGCATGGATTATCCGCACGACCCGCATCATGTTTTTGTCTCTGACTTCGTGGATTTCTCTATCTATGTGGACGCGCCGGAAGATTTGCTGCGCAGCTGGTACATCAATCGCTTCCTGAAGTTTCGTCAGGGCGCTTTTACCGATCCCGATTCCTATTTCCATCACTATGCGAAGCTGCCCGAGGATGAGGCCGTAGGCATCGCCACGCAGCTATGGGAAGAGATCAACCTGATGAACCTGAAAGAAAACATTCTGCCGACCCGCGAAAGAGCCAGCCTGATTATGACTAAAAGCACCGACCATGCGGTCGATCTGGTCAGGCTCAGGAAATAGCTGCTACAGGCTTGCGCCACGGAAGGCGCTAGCCGACACCCTGTTAGCGACGGCCCGCCAGCCAGATGGCATAAGCCTCATCCCAGATAGCCGCCGGCGTTCCCGCCCTGCCCAATCCGAAACCATGCCCACCGCGCGTAATTTTAATCTGTTCCACAGGCACGCCCATGCGGCGACAGGCATCGTGCATAATCTGCGTATTGTGCGGATTTGAGGTGTGGTCGTCTTCAGCCTGCGCCAGAAAAGTCGGCGGAAAACTGCGCGTCACGTAATTCTCTACCGACCAGCCCGCCTCGTCAGCTGGCGAGGCGTTTTTCCCGACGATTTCGCTATGGGTGCGCGTATGGGTATAGGGCGCTTCCAGGGTAATCACCGGGTAGATTAGCGCCACGCTGTCCGCCACGGGTGCAATTTGATCCAGCGTATCCTGCGGCGCATAGGTGACGAAACCGGGCCGCGCCGCCGACATGCCCAGCAAATGTCCGCCGGCGGAAAAGCCCAGCAGATGAACTTTGCGCTCCAGCGAGCGCACCAGCCTGATAGCGCGCTGCGCATCCTGAAAAGGCGCCAGCCTTCCCGCGTGCCACTTCTCGTGCGGCAAACGATAGCTCAGCACATAGGCCGTATAGCCACGAGCGTTCAGCCAGCGCGCTACCGGCCAGGCCTCGCCGCCCATCCCGATCCAGCGGTAACCGCCGCCCGCGGCGATCAGCACTGCCGAGCCGTTAGGTTCCTGCGGCTGAAAACGCTGGATAGCGGGACTGACGATATTGGACCAGGAACCGTTGGCGGAGATGCGCAGCGCGCCGCTCGGGCCGCCGCCGCCCGGCGGTTCGTCCGGCCATAGCGGAATGATGTCTTCCCTGGCGAACAGTTTCCCGGCGGTCATCGCAAGCATAGCTGCGCCGGTTCCCATTATTAACCGACGTCGACTAATCATCTGGCATGGTTTTCCTCAGTAGCCCGGATCTTCCCACAAAAAAACGCTCTGCCTGGCTGCGTAAAGCAGGCACTGGAAGCGAATATTTTTTATCGGCAAGGAGAACCGCTTTTTTATGCGATCTTCCGGCAAAGAGGCAAGAAAAATTCGCGGCGGCAATGCCCGGCGCGAGCCGGGCGAAAGGCGATCAGTGGCTGCTGCTTTTATCCCGGCGCGACATGGCGTCCAGATAGCCCATGACAAAAGCGGAGAGCACAAAGGCCAGATGGATAATGACGTACCACATCAGCTTGTTATCGGGGATGTTTTTCGCATCCATAAACACCCGCAGCAGATGGATAGAGGAGATCGCCACGATAGAAGCGGCCACTTTATTTTTCAGCGAGCCGGAATCCATCTTCCCGAGCCAGCTCAGCTTCTCTTTATGTTCGCCGATATCCAGTCTGGAGACGAAGTTTTCATAGCCGGAGAGCATCACCATCACCAGCAGGCCGCCGACCAGCGTCAGATCGATCATTGACAGCAGTACCAGCACCAGATCGTTTTCCGCGATAGCCAGCACGTTGGGCAGCAGATGAAAAACTTCCTGAAAGAATTTGATCGCCAGCGCCAGCAGGCCGAGGGAGAGGCCAAGATAAATAGGCGCCAGCAGCCAGCGTGAGGCGTAGATAAGGTTTTCGGTGAAACGTTCCATAGCATTCCGTAAGCAGGTTAAAACGAGCGAGCGTTAGTATACCTGATGGAATGTTAAATTTTTCACCTGCGCGGATCGTCTGGCGAGATTTACTCTGGCTGTTCCGTCAGCGTACCCGCCGCTATCGGTTCCAGCACGCGGCGCGGCTGACGGTCAACGCCGCTAATCTCCGCCAGCCCGTTACCGGCCTGTGCCGGTCGCAGGCAAACGTCCGGCTCGCACCAGCCAGCTATGTTTGCGAGCGCTGGACGAACGGGCAGCGCGGCGAAACTGCTTCCGCTTATCGCCAGCGCGATAAGAAATGCATATTTTTTTATCATAGTGGGTCAGGGGCGACGGGCTTAGTGCAGCTCGCGATGCTGGTTGCGATAATCTCTCGGCGTCACGTTGAAGTGTTTTTTAAACACGCGCTGGAAGCATTGTTGAGAAGAGAAACCCAGATCCATCGAGATGGTCATAATCGTCTTATGGGAAGTCACCAGACTCTTCGCCGCTTCATCCAGACGACGACAGCGGATAAAGGTTCCCAGCGTCATGCCTTTTTTCTCTTTAAAAGCGCGCTGTAAGTGCCATTTAGAATAACCAGAGCGCGCGGCTACGGCTTCTATGTTCAGTCCGTCGTCCAGATGTGCTTCAATCCAGTCGACGATCACGTCTACGATTTCACCTTTCACTTGCTTTCTCCTGCGGCTACGCCCTGCATGTTGCGCCACCACGCCACGATGTAATTTTATATCTATATGTTTTTTATTAGTTAAATCTTGATATACAAAAAATAACGTAAGTTATCAAAATTTGCCGGAAGGATATAAAGAAGCGTAAAATAGTTCAAATAGATAATTTTAATCTTGGTTAATAGAGTGTCTCTATAGAGGTGACTATGCTCGATCTGAACCTGGTGCGCGTTTTTACCGCTATTTACGAAACCCGCAGCGTCAGCGGCGCCGCCAGTCGCCTCTTTATCACGCAGCCTTCCGCCAGCTATGCGCTTTCACGGCTGCGCGGCGCCACCAACGACGAACTCTTCAAGCGCAGCCGTAAAGGCATGGAGCCGACGCCCACCGCGACCCGACTCTACAAGGTATTTAAAAAATCGCTGACCGGCATTGAAAAGGCCGTGGCGGAAACCCGTATCTTCTCGCCGGAAACGTCACGCTATAAATTTCGTCTGGCGCTGACGGATTTGGGCGAGCTGCTGCTGCTGCCTAAGCTCATCACGCTGTTCCGCAACGTCGCGCCCCATATTCAGCTGGAAGTGATCCCGGTTGACGTGCACAAGCTTGATGAATGGCTGCTGACCGGTCGCGTTGATGCGGCGCTTTGCAGCCGCAACGAATCCGTCTCCTCCGCGCAGCGTGAGCTGATGGCCTATGAACGCTACGTCTGCCTGCTTAACGTCGATCACCCTCGCATTAAAGAGAGCCTGTCGCTGGATGACTATATGCGGGAGCGCCACGTGGTGGTCGCCGCCACCAGCGGCCACCATATTGTTGAAGACCGACTGAAAGAGTTTGAGCTGGAGAGGGAAATCGCGCTGGAGGTGCCGCACTTCGCCGCGCTCGGCGAGCTGATCGCCTCCAGCGATCTGCTGGTGACGCTGCCTTCCAGCGCCGCCAGAATCTACGCGCGTCGCGGTAATGGCCGCATGCTGGAGCTGCCTTTTCACGTGCCGAATCAGGAAGTGTTTCTCTATGCGCATACGGAAATCGGCGATATCGCGGCGAAAACCTGGTTCTACAACGTGCTGCGCATCGCCGGGCCAACCATGATCGATCCCTGATAAAAGCGCTCTCTGTAGAAGATTACGCGGAAAGAAAACCTGATACAGCGCACGTTCCGGAAAAGCGGCGCTGGCGGCGCGGCGGATAACTTAAGGAATGTGAAGCGGTTCAAGCCGCGTCGTGCATATTTCCTAATGTATCGCTAAACGCGCCCGTTAATCCCGACAACAGCACAATGACCCGCCTGAAAAGCTGCTCCTATAGTTGATAAAAACGCCCGCTGGTCGTTTTCCTCTCGCCTGCCGCTATCTCCCGCGCCTGTAATCAGAGCGATAATAAAAAGGGTAAGCACTATGACAGCTAAAAACGCCTCGCACGTGCGCGTGTGGATATTAATGCTGATACTGTTTCTTTCCGTTATTGCCTATGCGGATCGCTCCATTCTCTCTATCGCCGGCGGCGCTATTAAGGATGAGTTCGGCCTGTCGCCCGTACAGCTCGGCTTTATTCTCTCCGCCTTTAGCTGGGCCTATGTGATAGGACAAATTCCCGGCGGCCTTTTTCTCGACCGTTTCGGCACCAAAAAAGTCTATGGCGTAACGCTGGTACTCTGGTCGCTCTCCACGCTGGCGATGGGCTTTGTCGGCGAATTCTCCACGGGCGTGACCAGCGCGCTGGTGATGATGTTTACGCTGCGTTTCGCGCTGGGGCTGATTGAGGCGCCGAGCTTTCCCGCCAACGCCCGCGTCGCCATTATGTGGTTTCCGAAAGCCGAACGCGGCCGCGCCTCTTCGCTGTTCGCCTCGTCGCAATATTTTGCCGTCGGCATCTTCTCGCCGCTCTCCGGCTGGCTGGTTTCCGAGTTCGGCTGGCCGTGGCCTTTCTTCGTGCTGGGCGTTATCGGCATCGTCGCCTTCTTCGTCTGGCTCTGGTATATGCAGGAGCCGCGCCTGCATCGCAGCGTGTCGCCGCAGGAGCTGAGCTATATCGAGGCGGGCGGCGGCCTGATCGATATCGACTCGGCGCGGGAGCGTAAGGAAAACTCGCGCCCTTCCCGCGCCACCTTCCGCAAGCTGCTGACCAACCGTATGCTCTGGTGCGCCTATATCGGCCAGTACTGCACCATAGCGCTGAGCTATTTCTTTATTACCTGGTTTCCCATCTATCTGGTGCAGGCACGCGGCATGGATATTCTGCACGCCGGGTTTGCTACCATCGCGCCGGCGCTGTTCGGTTTCGCGGGCGGCATCTCCGGCGGCGTCATCTCCGACTACCTGATCCGCAAAGGCTGGTCGGTTTCCTGGGCGCGCAAAACGCCTTATATCGTCGGCATGTTGATGGCCGCCACGCTGATCGCCGCCGCCGTAGCCAACAGCAACTTCTGGGTCATCGCCATTATGTCCTTCGCCTTTTATGGCAAAGGCGTCGCGGCGGGCGCGGGAACCTGGGCGGTGATTAGCGATACGGCGCCGAAAGAAGCGGTCGGCCTGGCGGGCGCTATCTTCAACTGCGTCGGCAATATCGCCGGTATCGTCACGCCGATTATCTTCGGCTATCTGGTGGCGCTGACCGGCAGCTACAGCGTGGGACTGGTATTCGTTGGCGCTCACTGCATCGTCGCTGCCTGCTGCTTCCTGTTCGTGATGGGGCCGATAGAACGCGTGGGCGGTGAAACGCCGGAAGATAAAGCCTGGCCGGGCGCCACGGCGACCAGCGCACGCAAAGTTTAGCGCGGCGCCGGAAGGCGTTGATCTTCGCCAGCAAAACCTTCACTTTAGCTTCATGGTTAACCGGGCAGCGCGTCTGCCCGCCTGAAGACGGAGTGTTTCTATGTCGCTAATCCTTCTGACGCAGCTGGCCGACCTTCCCGCCAGTCAGTGGGACGCCCTGCTCCCTGACGATCAGCCCTTTCTCCGTCACGCCTTTCTCAGCACGCTGGAAGAGAGCGGCAGCCTGGGCGCCGGCTCCGGCTGGCAGCCGCAGCACCTGCTGTGGCAAGAAGAAGGCGAAATCCGCGCCGCGCTGCCTGGCTATCGCAAAAGTCATTCAATGGGCGAGTACGTTTTCGATCACGCATGGGCCGACGCCTGCCGTCGCGCCGGGCTGCCCTACTATCCGAAATGGCTGGCCGCCGTGCCGTTTAGTCCCGTGACCGGCGCCAGGCTGCTGGGCGAAAGCGCCTTTGCCGCGAAGCTGCTGCGTCAGCTTCCCGATTTTTTACAGCAGCGCCAGCTACACAGCGCGCACATTAATTTTGGCAATGCGCAAACTCGCGAGCTGGTAGCAGTCGAAGCGCGCTGGCTGCCGCGACTCGGCTGTCAGTATCACTGGCGCAATCCCGGCTACCGGGATTTCCAGGATTTTCTGGATACGCTGATGTCGCGCAAGCGCAAGCAGATGCGCAAAGAGCGCGAGCTGGTGGCCAGCCAGGGCTTTGAGTTCGAGTGGCTGGCTGGCGACAGGCTCAGCGAAGCGCACTGGGATTTCGTCTATGCCTGCTACGCCAACACCTATGCGGTACGCGGCCAGCGGCCCTATCTCACCCGCGACTTTTTCAGCCTGCTGGCGGAAAAAATGCCGGAAGCGATCCGCGTGGTGCTGGCAACGCAGCACGGCGCGGCGGTAGCGATGGCTTTTAGCCTGATGGACGGCGATACGCTGTATGGTCGCTACTGGGGCTGTCTGGAAGAGTTCAACCGGCTGCATTTCGAGACCTGTTTCTATCAGGGCATGGATTACGCTATCGCGCATGGCCTGCAGCGTTTTGACGCCGGCGCGCAAGGTGAACATAAGCTGGTGCGGGGGTTCGAGCCGGTGATTACCGAATCCTGGCACTATCTGCGGCATGAAGGGTTGTTTGAGGCGGTAGCGGACTACCTGCAGCAGGAGCGGCCAGGCGTGCAGGCCTGGGCGGTGGAGGCTCGTGAATCACTGCCCTTTCGGCGCGAAGGCGCATAGCGGGCGGCCCGAAAGCCGCCCTTTGCGTTAGTCGCCGACAAAGCCGCCGGTCTGATGACGCCACAGCCGTGCGTACAGGCCATTTTGCGCCAGCAGCTCGCTGTGGCTGCCCATCTCGGCGATACGGCCTTTTTCCAGCACCACCAGCCGATCCATTTTGGCGATGGTGGAGAGGCGGTGCGCAATGGCGATCACCGTTTTACCGCCCATCAGCGTTTCCAGGCTCTCCTGAATTGCCGCTTCCACTTCGGAATCCAGCGCGGAAGTCGCCTCATCCATAATCAGGATCGGCGCGTCCTTGAGCAAAACCCTGGCGATAGCGATACGCTGCCGCTGGCCGCCGGAGAGCTTTACGCCGCGCTCGCCGACCTGCGCGTCCAACCCGAAGCGTCCCTGAGGATCGGAGAGCATCGGGATGAATTCGTCCGCCTTCGCGCGGTGAATCGCCTGCTGCAGCTCCTCTTCGGTGGCGTGAGGACGGCCGTAGAGCAGATTGTCGCGGATAGAGCGATGCAGCAGCGAAGTATCCTGGGTAATCATGCCGATCTGCGCGCGCAGGCTCTCCTGGCTGACGTGGGCGATATCCTGTCCGTCGATAACGATGCGGCCGCCATCCAGGTCATACAGCCGCAGCAGCAGATTGACCAGCGTCGATTTCCCGGCGCCTGACGGCCCAATCAGGCCAATCTTTTCACCGGGCCGGATCGTTAGCTGAAAATTGTCGATTACCCGTCGCTCTTTGCCATAGTTGAAATCAACCTGCTCATAGCGGATCTCCCCGCTGTGTACTTTAAGCGCGGGCGCCTGCGGCCTGTCGGCCACGCTGACCGGCTGGGCGATGGTTTTCAGGCCGTCCTGTACCATACCGATATTCTCGAAGATGCCGTTGACCACCCACATAATCCAGCCGGACATATTGACGATACGGATCACCAGGCCGGTAGCCAGCGCTATCGCGCCGACGCTAATCAGCGACTGCGACCACAGCCACAGCGCCAGACCGGTCGTGGAAACGATAAGCAAGCCGTTCAGCGTGGTGACGGCAACATCCATGTTAGTCACCATGCGGCCCTGCTGGCGCGTTTTCTCGGTCTGATCGCCAATCGCTTCACGCGCGTAGGCGCGCTCCAGATCGCTGTGCGCGAAAAGCTTCAGCGTGGTGATATTGGTGTAGCCGTCCACGATCGTACCCATCAGCTTCGAACGCGCGTCGGAAGAGGCAACGGAGCGGGATTTCACGCGCGGCACAAAGTATTTCATGCTGACGACATAGCCGACGATCCACAGCAGCAGCGGGATCATCAGTCGCCAGTCGGCTTCGGCGAACAGCACCAGCGAGGTGATGGCGTAGATCAGCACATGCCAGAGCGCATCCACCGTCTGCACCGCCGAATCCCGCAGGGCGTTGCCGGTTTGCATAATGCGCTGCGCGATGCGGCCGGCAAAATCGTTCTGGAAAAAATTCAGGCTCTGTCGCAGCACGTAATTATGATTCTGCCAGCGAATCATGCTGGTCATGCCGGGGTTGATCGTCTGATGCACCAGCAGATCGTGCAGCCCGATAAAGATCGGCCTGAACACCAGCGCGACCGCCGCCATCCAGATCAGCTCGCTGGCGTGCTCGCTGAAAAAGCTGGCGGCCGGCGTGGTATTCACCATATCGATAATAGTGCTGAGAAAACGGAACAGCGCCACCTCGATCAGCGAAGCGATGAGGCCCACCACCAGCAGCATGGCGAAGCTCTGCCAGACCTGGCGCAGATAGTAGAGGTAAAAAGCCCAGACGCTGCCCGGCGGCGCGTCGCTGGGCGCATCCTGAAAAATATCGATCAGCTTCTCAAAGCGGCGATACAACATGCGCACTTCTCCATCCAAAAGAACTGATAATAGTGCATTTTCTCCCTGGCCGAAGTCTGGCGGGCGCGGCGCTGTTATCGTTTTGTTAACGTTGGCTGGCCTGGCGGCCGATTTTTTTATACCCTCAAGCGGCTGCGCAACGCGTCGGTGGCAGGCCAAAGCAGGAAGCGACAGGCGACAGCGAACAGGGAAAACAACGACCAGGACAGAGAGACGAAAATGGAACGGCTTGATTGTGATCGTATGCTGGTGGCGGTAATGGAGCTGGGCAGCTTCGCTGCGGCGGCGGAACGCCTGGGCACCAGCAGCGGCCAGGCTTCGAAGCTGGTTTCGCGTCTGGAAAGTGAGCTGGGCGTGCAGCTGCTGAAGCGCAGTACCAGAGCGCTTTTTCCCACGGAAATAGGCCAGGCCTATTTCGATCGAATTAAAACCATACTGGACGACTTTGACGCGCTGGACGCTTCGGTGCGCCATGCTTCCGGCAAACCTTCCGGCCGCCTGAAGCTGACCGCGCCGCTGACCTTCGGCACCAGCAGCCTTGCGCCGGTGCTGATCGCTTTCGCCAGGGAGTACCCGGAGATCGAACTGGACGTCAGTTTCTCCGACCGCACGGTCAATATCGTGGATGAAGGCTTCGACGTGGCGCTGCGCATCGGCAAGCTTGGCGACAGCAGCCTGATCGCTCGCCGGCTGAGCGATATCCGCATTGTCGTCGCGGCCAGCTCCGACTATCTGCGCGAGCACGGCACGCCTGACGATCTGCGCCAGCTGGCCAGGCACAGCTGCATTATCGACACCAACTTCCGCGAACCGTGCAACTGGCAGTTTCGCGACGTTAACGAACGCATACTCTCGGTGGCGGTACAGGGGAGGCTGCGCTTCTCTAACGCCGAAGCCTGTCTCAGCGCGGCGACGGCCGGTTTGGGCATCGCGCGGATGCCTACTTTTATTGCTGGCGACCAGCTGCGCAGCGGCGCTATTACGCCATTGTTCCGACAGTATGAGATGCCGCCGCTGGGCCTCTACGCCGTCTATCCGCCAGCACGCCATCTGGCGCATAAGGTGCGCGCGCTGACGGAGTTCCTGGAAGCGCATTACGCTGGCGAAGCGGTGTGGGATCGCGGCTGGTGATTGTTTCCATATCGGAAGGGATTTCCGCGCCATTGCAGGGATTATCAATGCGGCAGAATCCGTGTAGCCTTGCCTGAAACCGTTTCCACAGGAACATTCGCATGGCGAAAGGATTGATTATTTTACTGCATGGCGTCGGCAGCCGCGGCGAGGATCTGATCGGGCTGGGCGAGCACTGGGCTGATACCCTGACCGGGACGGCTTTCGCCGCGCCCGACGCGCCCTTTGCTTTTGAGCATGGGCCGGGCTGCCAGTGGTTCAGCATGAGCGGCGTCACGCCGGCCAACCGGGCCGAGCGCGTTGGCGGCGCACGCGAGGCTTTCGATGAGCGGCTTACCGCTATTCTGGCCGCGCACCAGATGCAGGATCGGCTGGAAAGCGTCGTGCTGGCAGGCTTTTCGCAGGGCAGCATTATGGCGCTGGACGCCGTGGTTTCCGGCCGCTGGCCGGTAGCGGGCGTGGTGGCTTTTTCCGGCAGGCTGGCGTCGCCGCGCCCCTACGCGATGGCGACAAAAACGCCGGTGATGCTAATCCACGGCATGGCCGACAGCGTGATCCCCTGGTCGGAAAGCGAGACGGCGGCCAGGCAACTGCTTGAGCTGGGCGCGACGGTCAGCACCCAGTTTGATGCTTCGGTCGGCCATACCATCTCCGCTCAGGGCGCGCGCAGCGCCGGCGAATTTATCGGCAAGTGCCTGGCGCAGTAGCGTTGTCGTTCAGCCGTTTTTGATAAAAAGCGAGAGTCAGCCAGCGATCGAACTTCCACGCCACCTCATGCAGCGTGCCGGCCAGCGTAAAGCCCTTTTTCTCATGCAGAGCGATGCTGGCGCGGTTATCCGCGTCGATGCCGCCGATAATCAGATGCATCCCCTTTTCACGCGCCTGCTCGACAATCGCGTCCAGCAGGATTTTTCCCAGGCCGCGCCCGCGGAAATCGGGATGAATATAGATGGAGTGCTCCACGGTAAACTGGCAGGCGGCGTGCACGCGGAAGGCGCCATAGCTGGCGAACCCCATTAGTCTGCCCGCCTCGTCCTCGACGCCGATCACCGGGAAGTCGTTCTGCCGCTTGATGGCGAACCAGCTCTGCATACTTTCCGGCGGGCGCGGCTGATAGTCATACAGCGCGGTGGAGTTGACGATGGCATCATTGAAAATGGCCAAAATTTCGGCGCTGTGACGATCTTCGGTACAGGTGATGATCTTCATGACTGACTTCCTTAACGGCGATGCAAACAGAAAAGCGGCGCGGAGACCGCTGCGGCAAACGGCACAACGACGCGGCGATCAGGTCGTCAACAGCGTATGCAGGTTTTGCAGGTCGCCTTTCACCATCGCCACTTCTTCGGCGAATTTTTCATCGGAGGTAAATGGCTGCCGGAACAGAGTAATCAGCACTTCCGAACCCTCTTCGTTGCCGACCACGCGCATCGGCACATAAGCTTCCTTGCCGAAACCGCTGTCCACATAGCGATCCATCACGCCCCAGGGATTGTGATCGGTAAAGCGGATTTTTACCGCGTTTTCCGCACCGGAAACTTTCCAGTAGCTGCCTTCCTGCTCCAGCGAAGCGCCGCGCAGCCCGCTGACCCATTTGGGAAAGTAGTCGGGTTTACGGATGGTCTCATAGAGGTCGACCCAGTTGCGGGGAATGGTCAAACTGATGGTGTGCGATGGCAGCATAGCGCCTCCTGAATAATTATTGTCAGGGGATTTAACCATCGCCAGATAAGGATGAAAAGGGGCGGCGAACCGCCCTCAGTAAGATTTTAATTCCACTTTGGCCGTTTCCGCGTCGTAGGCGCCCTTCAGGCTGAGATCGACAGGCTGAGGTTTCCAGTTAATCAGCCCGCCGATTTCAAAATGTACCTGGCTGTTTTTGCCCAGCGGCGCCTTACCCGTCAACGGACGAACCAGCAGCGTTTCCGGAATAATTCTCGGCTCGAAGCGCAGCAGCGCGTTACGGATATTTTTTTCAATGGTCTGCCAGCTGTGATGATGGGCGTATTTTCCCGTCAGCGGCGCAACGCCGTAGTTAATCACCGAAGCCAGCACCAGGCCGTAGCGGGTTTCATCCAGCTCTTCTTCAAGGTTGGTGCTGTTGAGTAAACAGGCGATATCTTTTTGCACAATGGCGCGCATCTCTTTGGTGCTCAGGTAGCAGGCGTCAAAACTCTCCTGCTGCTTTTTCGGCTCGTCATCCAGCAGCCTTTCCAGCAGCGCGGGCAAAAAACCCTGTTTTTTCTCCATGGCCTACTCCCTGAAGCGAATTTCAGCCACTTCCAGCAGAGAAAACTCCCCGCTGTCGGTAATCAGCTCCTTTCTGCCCGTGCCCATCGCCAGCGTATCGGAGATCTGTCGCCATTCGCTGCGCAGCCCCAGCTTTTCATTCTGCTGCGCGTCGGCGCTCAGCGGATAGCGCGCCGGCACGTAGCCGTAATGAAACTCGCCGTTGATTTTGATATGCGCCGGCGTCCAGACCAGATCGAGCAGATCGGCAGGTCGCCTGACGTGCAGCAGCTGCAGCGCGGAGAACGGCACCTGACGATAGCCGCCGGCGCTGATAAATTCGCAGGCTGGCCCAATGCGGCCGTCGCCATCCGCAATCCACTCGAATTTCCCCGTCATTTCGCCGCCGCCCGCGCTTTCCGGCGCCTGCGAAAAAGCCTGCTGGCGAAGGGTTTCGGCCTGCTCAGGTTCGTTGTCCGCCTGCGCTTTGTTGGCCTGCTGCAGCAGCGTCATCCATGCGGGCATATCGGGCGTAAAGAGCCCTGGCGCCCGTTTCCCGGCCAGCACTTCTTCGCGCATCAGTTCGCTGAGGATCAGGTTCTTGCCCAGCTCGCTTTGCTTCTGCGCCGCCTCATCCAGCAGGGCAAGGGTTTGCAGCTGCATCAGCGCTTTTTTCCCACAGCCCTTCAACGCAATAGAGCCGAAACAGCGTCTGCCGCAGCGCGCTGTCGTCGGGTTTGGCTTTGACCTTCGCCACCGCGTCGGCAAGCAGGTCGCTTAACGAAGCGGTTTTCAGCTTCGCGGTTAAGGTATTGGCGTCATGCATAGTAATCCCATCCCTGGTTAGTAAGGGCTATCCAGCCCTGGTTTGTAGAGGTCATGAAAGACCAGCTCCGGCACCGCCTGCTTCTCTTTTGAAGCAATGTTTTCCGGCGCCAGCAGCTTCAAAATATCCGTTTTTTCCTCGTCGAAAATCAGCGTTTCCGTACCGCCCTCCACGTTCAGCTCCGCCCAGACTTTATCGATCAGCGAAGGCGTCTGGATCAGACATTCGGTCAGCGTTTTCGCCTTCATCTCCTCGCGCACCGCCTCAAAGTAGTGATCGCAGTCGGGAAGCCGGGTTTGCAAAGGCTGCTCCGTGACAAAGTGTCTGTTCTGCTCGCCCCAGATAAGAAACTTTTTGTACTCCACCTCCAGCGATTTCAGCACGTCCGTTTCGCCTTCCGCAGCCGGCGCGTCGGCATCGTTAAGATAGCGATAGTCGCCGGTAAAATGACCGCCGTTGGGCAAAATATCCTCCACTTCCGGCATCACCAGATCGGCCCTTTCCTTTGTGGGATGCAGGCCGAGCAGAGTATCAAGCAGTTCGTCCTCCGAGGCTATCTCGCTATCGGCGCTTAGCCTGAACGCGTAGTGTCCCAGCTGGATGGCGGCGTTAACGCGCAGCGGATACCTTTCGCCAGGCGGCACCACGCTGTCGTCCACCACGCAAAGCAGCGTCGTACAGGTGTTAAACATCACCGCGCCGCCGGGCGTGCTATAAAACCAGACCGCATCCGGCACCCCGGCTTCGCTAAAGGTTCCGCTTTGCGGATCAAAGCAGACCGCCTTCTCTTTCGTGTAGCGCTCGTCAAGCGTGAAAGCGGGCTGATTGTCGGGCCAGGTCATGCGTAGCTGCATAATTTAGCCGCCGATAGTCACGTCGCCGGAACCGCTACAGATGGGCGCGCCGCAGCCGGTCACATCGCCTATTCGTGCCGCGTTGTAATTGTTGATAAAAACGCTGCCCGAGCCGCAGGCCACGGGCGCCGCGCCATGAAAAGGGCAAGGCGCCACGCTTATACATACCGCCGCTGCGGCGCTGTTATTGGTAAAAACATCGCCCGATCCGCTGACTATAGCTCCGCCATGACCGGTGGCGTCTCCGACTCTTGCCGCACTGTTTGACATATCTCACCTCATTTTTTCTGTCGGGCCGCCTGGCCCGCTTAATAATGTTGCCTGCACGCGGCGAGGCGCGCCGCGTGCGGTTTCCTGTCAGCACCCTTTCGTTTAAGCGCCTGGCGTCGCCGTGATCTCAAGCCTCATCGGCACTGGCGTTGTAATGTCCGGCGTCTCCGTCGGCGCTACCGTTGGCGCTATCGTCGGCGCTATCGTTGGCGCCACTGACTGTGTCACCGTTGCAGTCGGCGTCGTTGCGGTCGGCGATACGGTTGGTGTGCCGGTTGGCGTCGGCGCTATAGTTATCTCCGGACAGACTATTTTCAGTGGCAGGCAAGGCAGCGGGAACGGCAGGCCAATAGCCGGGAAACATCCCAGGCTGGGCACGCCGCAGATCATACCGCCACCGCCGCCGCCGCCGCCGCCACCGCAGTTACAGCTGTTGCAACAGCAGTTGTCGCCAGGATTGATATCAACCTGGCCGCCCTGAATCACAATATGATTCGCGCACAGCTTGATTTTTGAAGCGCAGAGACAGAGCTCGCCGCCGGCGGTCAGCATCAGCGCGCCGCCAGCGACTACCGCCGCCGCGCCGCCCGCGTTGATCGAACAGTAGCCGCCCACCGCCAGCGAGTAGTAGCCGCCAACGTTGTTCATAAAGGCGCCGCCAACGTTGATGCCTTTGGCGCCGCCCACGTCGTCGGACTGCGCGCCAGCGACGTTAATACTGAACGCGCCGCCGACCATCAGGCCGTTATTGCCCAGCACAGTGGTACTGTTGTTGACCCCAACAGTAATAGAGCGGTTGGCTCCGACCTCCAGATCGTCGTTAATCCCGATACGGGTAGAGTTGGATGCGCCTACGCTCATGGTGCGCGTCGCGCCTACGGTGATATCCGAGTTCACGCCGATCGTCTGCGTTTCGTTGCGCTTGGTCAGGCGGGACATATCGCGCTCGGCCTGCTCCCAGTACTGCTCAAGGCCGGGCTTGTCTTCAAACTGAATGCCGTTAAAGTTAGTGCGCCCGCCGCCTATCGTCCGGCTCACCAGGCCGCTTTGCGTGGCGTTGGCCGGCAGATCCCACGGCGGCATGGTGACATTGTTATAGAGGCTGCCGATCACCAGCGGCCGATCCGGATCGCCGTTGATAAAGTCCACGATCACCTCATGGCCGACGCGCGGAATATAGATGCCGCCAAAGTTGTTGCCGGCCCAGGCCTGACTGACGCGGATCCAGCAGGAGTCCGTTTCGCGGTTCTGCCCGTAGCGATCCCATAAAAAACGGACTTTGATCCGGCCATAGGTATCGGTCCAGATATCCTGGCCCGGCGGGCCGACTACTACCGCCGTTTGCGGGCCGCTGGTTTTCGGCCGTTTCGCCAGCTGCGGATGACGGTAAATTTTAGTGGTGGGCTGCACGGTGAATTTACATTCATAGCTGAACTCGCCCATGCCGCTGACCTGGCTGACTTCCGTTACGGTCAGCTCGCTGGCGAGCACCATATATTCCCGGTTGGCTTTTTCCAGCGGATAGTTCTGCAGCTCGAAGTTGGTGCCGCAGACTACGCCGCGCAGCTCGCCTTTTCCCTTCGCCCGCGAGCCAATCGCGCCTCGCTCTTCCATACGCACTTTCGCCAGCTGCTCGCCGATATTCGGCTGATCGTAATCGCCCGGCCAGTGATAAACCTCCATCTCATTGAAGCTGGTATGACGAGGCTTGCTGTCGACAGCCGAGATATCCGCGCGGGATTTGGTGAAGTCGTAATCGTCGGTGTACCAGCGGCCTGAAGTGAGTGTTTCCTGAAACTCAAAGCTTTTGATATATTCCTGCCCGGCTTTCGGCTCGCTCGGCATATATTGCAGGACATGGTAAGCCTCGCTGGAGAAGCGCTTGTGGGCGCCGACGTGATCCACCAGCACCAGCTTATGCTTCTGGTCTTCGTGTTCGAAAAACCAGTAAATGCCCCACTCCTCCATCAGGCGCTCGATAAAGTTGAAGTCCGTTTCGCCATACTGCACCTGGAAATCCAGCAGAGGATAGGTACCGGTTAAACGTTTCTCTAAGGGGAAGTTATAGTCCGCCAGTACCTCATCGATAATATCCACCACCGTTTTTTGCTGGAATATTTTAAAGTCGGTGGTCAGCTCGGTCAGATAGAGCCAGGGACGAATAATAATTTCGAAGATCGCCTGGTTGGCGTCGCGGCCCAGAAATCTCGCGCGCTGCACCAGCCCGGAAATTTCCCGGCTGCCCGCGCCGATCCCCATAAATTCATCCAGACCGTTGCCGTCCAGCTCGATCGAAATCGTCATCTCTTTACCGATCAGCGCCTTAATATCGACGTTTGCCGCCGACTGCCACGGAATTAAATCGTTGGCGGGCGTCTTGGCGGTCAGCTTGTAGCTATAGAGCGTGGAAAATGACTCTTCGCCTTCCAGCTTCGTCAACACCAGCGCGGTTTCGCCCAGCAAAAGAGGCATTGCTGAACTACTTAACGTAATGGTTCTTGCCATATCAACACCTGATCCTTGGTTTATGTTGCACAATAAGAGCGTGCGTCCCGCTCCCCTTTTTTCACCACTTAATCTGCTGCGAGTCGATGATCTTGCCGTAGCGGCTCTGCCGCCAGAGCCAGGCGCTGTCAGCCGCGATCGTCTGTGGCCATCCCGGCCACGGCATTCTGCTGACGCCCTTCTCTTCCGTCGCTATTTCGTCATAGTCGCAAAGCCCGGCCAGCAGTAGCTCCGCATGGCTGCTGAATTTATAGCTGTCGTTAAGCAGCCGCTCGCGCAGCGGAGAGTAGCGGGACTGCAAAAGTTTCAACCAGCCTTGCACAGAGATATCGCTGCTCCGCGCGCGGTGCCGTGTCGCCATAATCCTCGCCAGCCAGAAAGCGATATGAAAATTCGTTGCCAGCTCCTCCTGCAGCCACGAATAGCTGGCGGCGGTATAAAATGCCGCGCCATCCTTAACCAGCGCGCCCGTGTAAAAACGGCCTTTTTTTCTGAGCGGCGGCAGCACGAAACACCACGGATAGCGCTCAGGCAACAGCCCGCCAGGAAGCGTCGGCCGCAGAGCCGGCATCACCTTCTCAGCCAGCGCCGCGGCGATCGCTTTCCGCTCTCTGTCCCACAGAGGTATCGCGTTTTTTTCGCCGACAATCCCTATCCGAACGGCCATACTTCGCTCCGCTATCTCTGCCGCCGCTTCAGAACGCGCCGGGACAGTTAAAATTCTTGAGCAGATCCACGATAAGCTCATCGTTGTAAGTCAGGCCGGTCACTTCGACTTTGATTGGCCGCTGATGCAGATCAAACAGCAGCACCGGCTGGCCGGAAGGCGAAGTGGCGATATCGTTGACGGTATCCAGCCAGCGCATCAGCGCCCAGGGCCCGGTCAGCGTCAGGCCGTTTTCCTGCGACAAAATCCGCGGTTTGGTGCTCATATTGACCACGGATTCCGCTCTCGTCCCCGGCCAGTGAAACAATTTCGGCGTCACCGGGCCGTGCGAATAGCCCATCACCACACCGTCAAAGTTAAGGTTAAGCTGGGTCACTGAGGGCGCCAGATAGGGAATCGCCACGGAGAAATCGATGCCCAGCGTGCGGCCGCCGTTCTGGAAGAAAGCGCTGCGAATCGCCTCGGCCTGCTCAAAAACGTCCAGCGCTTCCGAATCCTGGGTGTTGATATCGCCGCGATAGCGCCACGGCCTGGCGGCGGTATCGACCTTGTCGGCCAGGTTTTTCTGGAAATAGTCATCCAGCACGCCGCCGGTAGCGAAAAAGCGCTCGAAGTCGCGCAGGCTCACTTCTTCGCTGTTGTCGGCAAACGGATAACGTCCCTGCAGCGTATTGCGACACACCTCGCCCGGCCCTGAAGAGATTGTCCTGTTGCTGCTATAAACGATCTGATGGTTCACCCGTCGATAGGCGCCGTTCAGCAGCGGCGCGATAAGATATTTAAAGGGATCGGGCCAGACGGCGGACTCGGCGCTCAGCCGCTGCCCGGCATCGGATACCGCCGGCAGACTGCCGTTTTTAATCGCGCTGTCGGAGATCACCAGCAGCGTATATTGATCGTTCAGCACGCCCATGATCTGGTGCAGCTTAGTACCGGAAGCCGCGCCCATCCCTTTCTCGCCGCCGCCAACAAATTCCCGCAGCGGCACAAAATAGTTATCGACGCCCTGGCGCAGCACTTTTTTCTCATGGGCGGCCAGCGCCAGATTCAGCTTCGAGGCCGCATCCACCAGCCGACTGTTGGTCAGGCCTGTGCCGCCCAGGTTTTGATTTTTCAGCAAATTATCCTGCTGATCCTCAGCCAGCGTCGTCTCCCTGACGGCACGGCGCGCCAGATTGATCAGCGGCGAATTGGTGGACACCAGGGTGCGCAGCATATAGATATCGAAAGATAATCCGCTGCCGTTATGCTTCTCGCCCTCGCTTTTCAGCCGGATATTCTGCAAAAAATGTTGCCAGCGTCGCGTGTACTCTTTCAGGTAGAGCTTCATTAGCGCGTCGCGCGTGGGATCGACGGCGCCGGCGCTTTTATCTACCTTGAGCCTCTTCAGCGCGTTCTGCGCCTCTTCGTTGCCCATCACCCAGCTGTCTTCAACCTGCAGCTGTCGGATGCTTTCACCCAGTTTTTTTTTAAATACCTGGTGATAGCCTTCCCAGGTAAACATTCCCGGCATCCCTTTTTCCGCCAGCTCCTCGTCCGCCAGCGTAAAAATCTGTCCGGCATCCTCATCGGTCATTTTGCTCAGGGTTAAATTTTCCGGCGCTTCCGCCTGCATCAGCGCCATCACGCGCTCATAAAGCCGGTTATTGAGCGCGTTGCGGTTCAATATTTCGCGCGCTTCCTTCACCAGTGCCTTATCCGGCGACTGGCCATACTGTCGCCACTCCGGTCGGCTGAACAGCGCGTTAAGATGGGCGATAAACAGGCTTCGCTCTTCGTAAGGCTGGATTTTTCCGGCGCTGTCCCAGGCGCGCGTGACTTCGCTGACCACATAGTCCTGGTCGAAACCCCCCTGCCCCGACAGCATCAGATAGAGCTTCAGGCTGTTGTAGATAGCCGCATTGTTCCGTTCATACACGGCGTTCTGCAGCGCCGCGTGCGCCTGGTTTTCGATCTGCGGAAAGAGCAGCCGCCGCAGAAAATAGTGATAAAGACCGTCGGCGTCCTTCGCCAGATGCTTGCCGATATAAAGGCCGTAGCGAAAAGAGAGATCGGGATGCAGCACGTCAAGCCCGCCAAACTCAGGCAGATACTGCGCCAGATTCAGCAACAGCGGCAGCCTGTTCGCGTCCGGCGCCTTTTGATAGCTTTTTACCTCTGTCTCCAGCCGCGCCGCTTTCTGCCCGGCCGCGACCAGATAGTCGCCGTTCTGGAAGTAGCTGTGATAAATCCCGTTCAGCAGCCAGATACAGGCGGCGATGCCCAGGCAGTGGCCGAAGAAATTCTGGAAGCGATATTTAGATTCCACGCGCAGGTTGCGCCGCGCCAGATCGGCATCTTTCAGAATGATTTCTGAAAACAGCGTCTTCAGAAAATATTGTCTGCCCCAGGCGACATCCCTGACCAGCGCGTCGCTTTCCCGGCTGAGCGACGCCTGGTAAGCCAGCGGAACGGCCTGCCGGTTAGCGACGAAGTTGCGCCACTTTTGCATCAGCGTGCCGTTATTGATCATCACGCTATTTTCAGGCTGGTGGCTGCTGACGAAATAGATACCGCGCAGCGAGGTATAGCCCTGATTTTCGTCATAGCGCGAGGCGAAAAAGAGGGTCTGCGCCACTTCCGCCACGCCTTCCAGCAGCATTCTGAAATCCTGCGGCAGCGCGTACATCCGCTTTCTGTCGGTATTGCTGTACTCCTCCTGCTGACGCAGAGTCATCGCCCGCTCCAGCCGGTTTTCCAGCAGGGCGAACTCCGCTTCGACCCGCTCGCGCAGATCGCCGCCGCCATTTTTGGCCTCTTCGCCCCACGGAAAAGTGACGCCCCACAGCTGCTCGCGCTCCTGTTCGGTCAGGCTGCGAAAATATTCGGCGAAGCCCATCAGCCGGTCCAGCTTGGTAATCAGCATATAGACGGGAAAGCGAATGCCCAGCGTGCTGCGCATCGTATCCAGCCTGGCGCGGACTTTCGCCGCCAGATCGTAGAGCTCCGTCTTGCTTTTGCCCATCACGTCGCTAACGCTGAGCGCGACGATAACGCCGTTGAGCGCCTGCACCGGTCGATATTTCTTAATCGACTTGACGATGCCGTCCCATTCCGGCTGCTCGTCCGCCACATCGATATACTTGCCGGCCGTATCGATAAACAGCGCCTCATTGGCGAACCAGCACTCGCAGTTCCTGGTCGGCGCGCTCTCTTTACAGACTTTATTGAGCTGTTCCGGCAGCGGGAAATGCTGGCCTGAGGATAAAATAGCGGTGGTTTTGCCGGCGCCCTGCGTGCCGGTCACCATATACCAGGGCAGCTCGTCCTGCATTTTGTTGAAGGAGAAGAAGCGTTTAAGCAGCGTCCCGTTTTTGCGCAGCTGCCGGACATAGGTCGCCGCGTCGCGAATAGTGGCGTTAACCTCGCTGACTTCCTCGTCGCTTTTTACCGCTTTGCTGCTGAAAAAAGTATCGAGCAGTTTGGGATTGTTTTTCAGCGCCAGCAGCAGACGCCAGACGCCATACAGCAGCGTAACCAGCAGGATCGCGCCGATTACGCTGCACCTGGCCGTGATGCTCGCCAGCGGATAGCCTTCGCCAATCAGCAGATAAGGCCCGATGACCCAGACAATGACGCAGGCCGCCATCGCCAGCAGCAGAAACGCCGGGACGTTAAACCAGAGTCCGATCAGGCAGCACAGCGCCAGCGCGATAAAAATAACCCGCGCCTCGACCTCCGCCAGCGGCCGCGTTTCGCCAAAGCCCAGCAGCGGCCCCAAAAACCAGATAGCGGCGATAATCAGGGCGAAAAAAACGATCGCCGCAAAAATTTTAAAACCGCGAAGCGAGAACATCCTGTTCAAATTAAACATGGTTTAACTCATTAATAGGTCACAAAAAATTCCACGCGCCTGTTCTGTGCACGCCCTTGCTTATCGTTATTGCTGGCGATGGGCTGGCTCTCTCCGGCGCCTTTAATATGGATTTTGGCCGGATCGATACCTTCCGCCAGAAAGTAGCGCGCCACGTCCGCCGCTCGTTTTTCCGACAGCACCTGGTTATTGGGGAACGCTTTAGTTTTAACCGGCGTGGCGTCCGTATGGCCCACGATCACCACGTCGCCGTTGACGCGATGCACCTCTTTCGCCACGCGCTTGATGATGTGCTCCATTTCAGGCATGACCTTGTCCGATCCAGAGAGGAAAATAGCGTCGCCGCGGAAAACCACTTTGCTCTCCCGCTGCGTTTCATCCACGCTGACCATCCGCTTTTTAATCTCCTCCTTCAGCAAAATAGCCAGCCGCAGTTTCGCCACCGTGACGGGTCGGCTGACGTTCATATGCTGCATGGCGAAGATGCGCTGCTGCAGCGCCACCTGATGCGTGCCCAGCCAGTATTTGCACCAGATCCAGACGCCGCCGACCAGCAAACAGCCCAGCAGCAGCGTCACGCGTACCGGCACAATGCGCCTTTCGCGCTTCTTCTGGCCACGCACGGCCGCGCCATGCGGCGACAGCGCCGGTGAAAGCGAATCGCGCGTGCTTTGGATCAGGGTCAACAGCCGCTGGCGGATCTTCATCAGCTGCCGATCGCCATCTTCCAGAATGCTGTAGCGTCCCTCAAAGCCCAGCCCGAGAATACGCAGCAGCACTTCGAGCACGTCCACATACTCATGAGGATTCATGGAAAGGCGGCCAATTAGCAGGAAAAACTTGTTGCCGCCGTCGTTGTCGCCTTCGAAATGGTTGAGGATATTGCTTTGCGACCAGCCGGTCTGGATACCCCATGGCGTGGTGTGCGCCGCTTCATCCAGCGCTGTACAGAGGCAGTAGCGCACGATGGCCATTTTTTTCCACGCGATATTGACCTCGTCGCACACCACGCTGAAAAGATTGATTTCGTTTTTCAGGCTCTGCTTCAGCAGTTCGACGTGCTCAGGCTGCTGAACCACTTGCGGCATCTCGCTGAGCGCGCGCAGCAGCGGCTGCGCGGCTTCCAGCAGCGGATTTTCCGCCGCTCTGACCTTCTGCACGCGCAGCTGCACGCCTTCGCTCTGCAGCGAAACGTCGCTTTTTTGCGTCGTCCAGCTCTGCAGCAAGGCATCGGGATCGCCGCGATGCGCCGCGCTATTGGCCGCCTCTTCATCCAGCAGAAACCGGCCCAGCGCCTGCGCCGTCAGCGTCTCTTCCGTGGCTGAAGTCACGCGCGGCGCGGCAGGCGTAATGCCCGGTACGGCCTGTTGTCGCTCTTCGCTCATCAGCTTCTGACTCCCCACAGCTCCATTTTCAGATCGGGGAAATCACCGGCGATATGCAGCGCCAGCGCGCCGGTAGCGGCGATTTTTTCCCAAAATGGCCCGCTTTGCAGCAGATCGAAATAGACATAGCCGGAGTGGTAGGGAATTTGCCGCGGCGGCACCGGCAATCCCTGCAGCACCAGGCCAGGCAGATGCGAGCGCACCAGTTCATGCAGCTGCTGCGGCGCGCTGATTTTCGCCTGCGCCGAGAACTGCTGCTGCAGCACGTCCATCGGCAGCTGGGCGTGTACCGCCAGCACCAGATTGGAAAAATCGCGCAGCTCGCCCGGCAGCATCGCCGCCGTCCAGACGCCGTTGCCTTTCGCATGGAGATCGATCATCTGTCCGGCGCGGATCAGGATCTGGTTCAGCAGATAGTGCAGCTCTTCCACCAGCGGACGGATCGACGGATAGAGCCTGGCATGATCGTAGCCCGGCGCGCCGATCGGCCTGCGCGTTTGGGTGCGGATAAAGGTCGACAGCTCGCCCGCGAACTTCGCCAGCTCCTGATAGAGCATGATTGGCGGCAGTTCGGGCACGTGCCGCAGATGATCCAGCACCGGCTCATATTTATTGAAGATCTGCAGCAGCAGATAGTCGACCACCTCGGCGCTGGCGCTCGCTTTGCCGTCGCTGTTGGCAAGCCGACCGGCCAGCATTTCTGCGCGCATCTTGACCAGTCCGTTAAGGTGGGTCAGCCATTCGCTCAGCAGCGTGCTGGCCGCATAGCCGGTGACGGGCGGAATATAGTCCTCCACGTGCAGCAGCACGCTGCCGTCGGGCTGAATCGCCTTAACCCGCGTCAGCGGCAGGCCAATCCAGGACTCGGTCATTTCGCTTTCAGAAACCAAATTCAGGCGCAGCCTCGCCAGTTGAACAGGCTTCGGCCCCTGACGAATGGCGTTGGTGTCGCTCAGCTCGGTTTCAAAAGCCGCGAAACGGGCCAGCGAGCCGCTGTCGCTGAGATCGAAAATGGTTTCGTCGCTGTTGTCCAGCCGCAGCGGCACGGCCAGAAAAATCAGTTTACCCAGGTGATCCTGAGTGATGGTTAGCGGCTCGGGCAGCTCGGCGTGGCCCGGAATATCGAAAGGCGTGCCGTCCGGCAGTACGCCGCGCCCGGCGCGCAAAACGAGCTTGCCGTACGACAGCGCCTCCTGATCGATCTCATAATGAGCGAATCCCCAGAAAAAAGGCGAAATCGTCGCTGCCCGTTTATGGGCGTAATATTCCAGATAGCGCTCCTGCTGCTGAAACAGCTGCGGGCGTAAAAAGAGTCCTTCGCTCCAGACGACTTTATTTGTTCTCACTGGCTAATCCCTTTTATCGAGTGTGATCGCTAAGGCGTCAAAATGCACCGTCAGGGCAACCGCCTCGCCGGGCAGGACTTTTCGCCACCAGGATCGTTTTTTATGTTTTTTATACAGCTCCCAGGTTTCACTCCAGCCGGCGCGATCGATATCCCGATAGGCGGCAACAATCCCTAACGCGATCGTCTCTTTTCCCGGCGACAGGCTGATTATTCTGGTTTCTCCGGGCTGCAATATTCCCTCGTAGGCTTTTTTCGCTTCCGCCTGCAGCGCCGGATCCGCGCCATCGGTCAGGGTAAAGAAGTCGCTGTTTTCGAAATTATCCAGCGACTTTAAAAAATAAAAGGAAATATCCAGCGGCGCCGGCTCTCCTTTTTCATTGAGATTAATATCTTCTGCCGCTTCCAGCCTGATGGTTAATTCGGGCGATTTTTTTTCACCGAAAGGCGAGCTGCAGCCTGCCAGCGTAAAAAACGCCAGAATAAGAAGCAAACCACTCAATCGGGCTATTTTATTTGAATGCATCATAACGTTACCTTGGCTTGCCGGAACCGGAACCGGCCACGCAAACCCGCGACAGGCAGGTTAAAAAGCCTGCCATCACCATGATGACAAGCTTTAATTTGGTTCAATTCCTTAGCTGCTCTGGTTCGCTTTCACATCGTAGCTTGCAGAGATAACGCCAGATTTGCTGCCTTCAGAGTTCTGCATGACATAATCCTGCGTCACTTTGGTGAAGGAGAATTTAACCAGTTCGCGAGGACGGGTTTCATCTTCGGAAGAGCCTGACATCTCGACACGGGTAATAATGGTGTCGGTAAAGGTAATAGTCAGATATTCCAGAGGATCGCCGCCCGCTTTACGGATTACGAAAACAATATTTTTAATGTGTTTACCCGTCAGACAGTAGCTCAGCAGATTAGGACTGGCTTTGTCGGTATAGTGGGTAAAACAGAAATCGTTTACGCTCGCCTTACCTGAACCACCGCCAGAACCGCTGTGCATATTGGAATGTTGTGAAACATCCCAATGCCACTCCAGCACCTCGATTTCATTAGTGTGTGAGGCATCAAGCGATTCACCTTCAATGCCGTCAATTTTGATAAACATATCTTGTGCCATGATAATTCCCTTATTTAGCACTTATTAAAATCGCTGCGCTTGCGCGCAGCGCACGTGGTTAAAGACAGCTTTTTCAATGCCATCAATAACAATATTAAAAAATCAAATCCGGTTTATGCCGCGCCTTTTAATGACGGCAGCTTGGCGACCATACGCAGCGACACCGTCAGGCCTTCCAGTTGAAAATGCGGACGCAGGAAAAATTTCGCCTGGTAATAGCCCGGATTGCCTTCCACATCCTCGACCACCACTTCCGCCGCGGCCAGCGGACGACGGGCTTTGGTTTCAAAAGTAGAGTTCACCGGATCGCCGTCGACATAGTTCATAATCCAGTTGTTCAGCCACTTCTGCATTTCGTCGCGCTCTTTAAAGGTGCCGATTTTGTCGCGCACGATGCATTTCAGGTAGTGGGCAAAGCGCGAGCAGGCGAACATATAGGGCAGACGCGCGGAAAGATTGGCGTTAGCGGTGGCGTCCGGATCGTAATATTCCGCAGGTTTTTGCAGCGACTGCGCGCCGATAAAGGCGGCATAATCGGTATTTTTACGGTGGATCAGCGGAATAAAGCCGTTCTTGGCCAGCTCCGCTTCCCGGCGATCCGAGATGGCGATCTCCGTCGGGCATTTCATATCCACGCCGCCGTCATCGGTCGGGAAAGTATGGCAAGGCAAGCCTTCGACCACGCCGCCGCTCTCCACGCCGCGGATCAGGGTGCACCAGCCGTAATGCTTGAACGAGCGGTTGATGTTGACCGCCATCGCATAGGCGGCGTTGGACCAGGCGTATTTGCTGTGGTCGGCGCCGTCAGTGGTTTCTTCAAAGTTGAAGTCGTCGACCGGGTTGGTGTGGATGCCGTAAGGCAGGCGCGACAGGAAGCGCGGCATCGCCAGACCGATATAGCGCGAATCCTCCGACTGGCGCAGCGAGTTCCACGCCGCGTACTCCAGATTCTGGGTAAAGATCTTGGTCAGATCGCGCGGGTTGGCCAGCTCCTGCCAGGAGTCCATCTGCAACACCGAAGGCGACGCGCCGGTAATAAAAGGCACATGAGCGGAAGCAGCCACCTTGGCGATCGACGCCAGCAGATCGACATCCGGCGCGGTGTGATCGAAGTAGTAGTCGGCGACCAGACAGCCGTAAGGCTCGCCGCCCAGTTGACCATACTCCTCTTCGTAAACCTGCTTGAACAGCGGGCTTTGATCCCAGGCGATCCCTTTATAGCGCCGCATATTGCGCCGCAGCTCGTCTTTGGAGATATCCATAAAACGCAGCTTCAGCTTCTCATCGGTTTCCGTGTTGTAAACCAGATAGTGCAGCCCGCGCCAGGCGCTCTCCAGCGCCTGAAACTCCGGATGGTGCAGGATCAGATTGATCTGCTCGGAGAGCTTGCGATCGATCTCCGCAATAAACGCGGCAATATTTTTATAGGCGTCGTCGGCCATCGTGACCGAACTGGCCAGCGCCTGCTCGGCCAGCGTCTTGACCGCGCTCTCTACGGCGGATTTCGCCTGCGCCGATTTCGGTTTGAACTCTTTGCTCAGCAGCGCGTTGAAATCGCTATAGCTGGCGCTGGCCGTCTGACCTTTTCCCTCAGCTTGCATCGACATGATATCCCTCTCTCCACTTACTCTTTCGGTGACAGACTGCTATCGGTATTTGCCGGTTTCGGCGACGCGGCCAGCGTGGCCAGCAGCGTTTTATCCTGCAGCACTTTCATTACCAGGCTCTCTGCGCCGGCCTTGCCGTCCATATAGGTTTGCAGGTTGGCCAGCTGGGTGCGCGCCTCCAGCAGCTGAGAGAGCGAATCCACTTTTCTGGCAATCTCATCCGGCGAAAAGTCGTGAATGCTTTCAAACGTCATATCGATCATCAGCTGCCCTTCGCCGGTTAAGGTGTTAGGCACGGCAAAAGCCACGCGCGGTTTCATCGCCTTCATTCGCTCATCAAAGTTGTCGATATCTATGCTGAGAAATTTGCGATCGGCGACCGGCGGCAATGGCTCCAGCGCTTTACCAGAGAGATCGGCCAATACCCCCATTACAAAGGGCAATTCTATTTTTTTCTCGCTGCCGTAGATCTCCACGTCATACTCAATCTGCACGCGTGGCGCCCTGTTTCTGGCGATAAATTTTTGAGCACTGCCTCTTTTTAAAGTCATGATATCCCTTTCACCGTTTTTTAATAAAAGCACCCTTATTTATCGCAATAGCTGGCTGCTTTACCGCGCTATTGCCTTACTGAATCTTCTGATTTCGCAATATGTCCCGTTTACAGATCGATTTATAAAACTTAAGCCGCCCGCCCATTTCGGGCGCGGGTATTCTTGCTATACGGAATGATAAATTGCCTTTTTCCCGCTTATACGCATGCGGCTTGCTGGAATAAAATAGCGATATTATTTTCCGCCAGGGTTATGCAGAGGCGCTGTTCGCTTAATGGCTGCTCGCTTTTTAATATCTGCCGTGCGATTTCCGGCGCGATATTTTGCTCAATAAAACGGATTAACATGCGCGCGCCCGTTTCAGCGACGGGACACTGCGCGATAATATGCGCCACCAGTTCATCGCTATAGTGAAGCGCAACGTGATGCTGCTCCTGCAACCGCAGCGCCAGCCTGCCGAGCTGCTGCCGGACGATACGCTGCAGCGAAGCTTCCTGCAGCGGCAGATAAGGCACGATGGCCAGACGCCCCAGAAACGCCGCCGGAAAAACCTTCAGCAGTTCAGGCTGCAAAAGCTTTCTGACGCTCTCGGCGTCTGGCGCCGTCTCCGCATCGGCGAACAGGCTGGCGATGGTTTCGCTGCCCACGTTGCTGGTCAGCAGGATCACCGTGTTTTTAAAATCGATCTGCCGCCCTTCGCCATCCTCCATGCTTCCCTTGTCGAAAACCTGGAAAAAAAGCTCGTGCACGTCGGGATGCGCTTTCTCAATCTCATCCAGCAGCACCACGCTGTAAGGCTTGCGCCGTACCGCCTCCGTCAGCACGCCGCCTTCGCCGTAGCCGACATAGCCCGGCGGCGATCCCTTCAGCGATGAAACGGTGTGGGCTTCCTGATATTCGCTCATGTTGATGGTGATCAGGTTTTGTTCGCCACCGTAGAGCTGCTCGGCGATCGCCAGCGCGGTTTCCGTTTTCCCCACGCCGGACGGGCCAACCAGCATAAAGACGCCAACCGGCTTGCGCGGATCGGCCAGCCCGGCGCGGGCGGTCTGAATGCTTTCGCTGACCTGATGCAGCGCGTAATCCTGACCGATAACGCGCCCCGCCAGCCGCTGCGGCAGCTCCAGCACGGCGCGAATATCGTCTTTCAGCATCTGGCCGACCGGGATGCCTGTCCAGTCGGCCACTATCGCTCCGATAACCTCTGCGTTCACTTCCGCCTGCACCAGTGGCTGCTCTTCCCTGATCGCCTGCAGCTCTGTTTCCAGCGTCGCCAGTTCGGTTTGCAACGGCGAGAGATCCTCCTGCGGCTCTTCGCTGGCCTCATGCGCCTGCAGCTTTTCGCGCACTTCGACGATGGCCGCGACCAGCGCTCTTTCCTGCGCCCAGCGCTGCTCCAGCGCCTGCGATGCCTCGGCCTGACGGGCAATCTCCTGTCGCAACCGCTCGCCGCTGTCGCCCTGGCCTTTGCCGAAGCGGTCAGCTTTTTCCACCAGCGCCAGTTCCGCACGAGCGGCTTCCGTCTGGCTGTGCAGGCGCTGCAGCGTGACCGGCGCCGCGTGTTGCGCCACCGCGACGCGCGCGCAGGCGGTATCGAGAAGGCCAATCGCCTTGTCCGGCAGTTGGCGAGCCGGGATATAGCGGTGCGAGAGTCGTACAGCCGCCTGTAAAGCCTCTTCCATAATCCAGACGCCGTGGTGTTTCTCCAGCACCGGCAGCAGCCCGCGCAGCATGGCGACGGCGGCCGCCTCGTCCGGTTCGGCGACCTGAAGCACCTGAAAACGCCGCGTCAGCGCCGGATCTTTTTCGATATGGCGCTTAAATTCGCTCCAGGTCGTGGCGCCGATGGTGCGTAGCTGACCGCGAGCCAGCGCGGGCTTCAGCAGGTTGGCGGCATCGCCCGTACCGGCGTTGCCGCCCGCGCCGATCAGCGTATGGACTTCATCGATAAACAGGATCACTGGCTGCGGCGAGGCGATGGCTTCATCCAGCACCGCCTTCAGCCTCGCTTCAAACTCGCCCTTCATGCTGGCGCCGGCCGCCAGCGCCACCACATCCAGCGCCAGCAGGCGAACTTTCGCCAGCGCCGGCGGCACGTTGCCCGCGACTATCGCCTGCGCCAGTCCTTCCACGACGGCCGTTTTCCCTACGCCCGCTTCGCCGGTCAGCAGCGGGTTGTTCTGGCGGCGGCGCAGTAAAATATCGGTCATGGTGCTGATTTCAGGCTCGCGTCCCGTCACCGGATCGATCTTGCCCTCGCGCGCCAAAGCGGTCAGATCGGTGGCGTACTGCGCCAGCCCGCCGCTTTTCTGCTGGCCGCCAATGGCCGAATTAACCTCGCCAGGCAGCGCGCCGCTGTCGCTGGTCGCTTCGCCGACTTCGGGCGACGCCTGGGTGATATAACCGAAATCCGCGGTCAGGTGCTCCAGAGAGATGCGCTCGAAGGCGGAGGAGATAGCGAACAGCGCGCGCCGCAGCTCCATAGTGGTGAGGATCGCTATCAGCAGATGCCCGCTGCGTATCCGGCTCTCCAGACACTCCAGGCTGGCGTAGATCCAGGCGCGTTCGATAGCCAGTTCGATATGGTATGAAAAATCGGAAATGGTGCTGGCGCCCGAAGGCAAGCGGGTCAGCGCCTGAGAAAGACCTCTTTCCAGCGCCTCCGCATCCACCTCGAAATGGCGGGCGATCAGGCGCAAATCATTTTGGTCCTGATGCCAGATCTGATTCAGCCAGTGAACCAGCTCGACATAGGGGTTGCCGCGCAGCTTACAAAGCGTTGTCGCGCTCTCGATACTTCTGAACAACGTTTCATCCAGCTTGCCGAATAGATTCTGCCTTGTAATCGCCACGTATAATTCCTTCCCTGGTGTTGTCCTGCAAACTAAGCCCTGTTATTCAGGCTTTCCCTGGCAAGGAAAACAAAAACAATCCGCATTGTCTACGCCAGAAAATAAAATTAAGAAAACCGCCCGAACGTTATTCCTGAATATCAGCAGCAACAGCAGGACAATCCATTATTTAAAAAAGATTTTTTCCCGAACAAGCCTGATTTCGCCGGCAAGAATATTTCGCATTTTTTATAATCCCGTTGAGCACATTTTCAACCCGTGCTATAAATCCATTTAAAAAATCGCATAGCCGTAATTATCAACGCGATAGCGATAAACTATCATTAAAATTATCGCTAAAACAGAAAAAGGCCTTTCCCATTATAAGCGCCGACAATAAATACATAAAATAATATTATAAATCCAAAAAAGATAAATATATTAAGCCGGATAATGCCAACAGAATGACGGGAGCACGCGGTGAATCATAAATTTCTTGATTACTACAATCAGGAACTCACTTTTATGAAAGAAACGGTTCGTGAATTTGCTGAGAAGCATCCTAAAATCGCGGGCCGCTTAGGGATGCGCGGCATAGAAACCGCCGATCCTTATGTTGAAAGGCTTATTGAAGCTTTTTGTTTTTTATCTGCGCGCACACATTTAAAACTGGATGCGGAATTTCCAAAATTCACCCAGCGTCTTCTGGATATTGTCTATCCTAATTATAACTGTCCTACGCCTTCTATCGGCGTGGTGCAGCTTGTGCCGGATTTAAAAGAGGGCGATTTAGGCCAGGGTTATCTGGTTCCGAAAAACAGCGCTTTTTATACCCGAATCCTGCCCGGAGAAAATACGCGCTGCGAGTTTCGTAGCGGCCAGGACGTCACGCTCTGGCCGATAGAAGTCGCCGAAGCGCGCCTGACCTCGGTGCCGCCGGATCTGCCTAATCTGGAAAAATACCGCATTCCCTACGCCAGGCTGAAAGGCGCGCTGCGCATTAAGCTGCGCCTGCAGGGCGAGCGGGTCTTCTCTCAGCTGACTGGCTTCGATCGGCTGCCGCTCTATCTCGACGGCGACGAGCGCATTGTTTCCCATCTTTTTGAACTGCTGCATACCAGCAATGTGGCCATGCTGGTGCGAGCCGGGCACGACAGATCGCAGGATGTGGTGGTCAACCAGCGTCCGCTTACCTTTGAAGGGCTGAATCCCGATCAGACGCTGCTGCCGCTTTCCTGGAATATGTTTCACGGCCATAACCTGATTCATGAATATTTCGCCTGCCGCCAGCGCTTCTACTTCTTTACCCTGACCCAGCTGGCGGCGGGCTTCCGCCACAACCATAGCAGCGAAGCCGAACTGATTGTGCTGCTGGACAGGCTTCCGCAGGAACTGGTCGGCCATACCGACGCCTCCAAATTTTTACCTTTTTGCACGCCCGTGATTAATCTGTTTCCCAAAGTGGTGGACAGGATCGAGGTCAACAGAGCGCTGAACGCTTTTCATATCGTGCCCGACCGCAGTAAGCCACTGGATTACGAGGTCTTTTCCGTCCATAAAGTGCTGGGTCAGCAGGCGGAAACCAGCGAAGGCGTAGTGTTCCATCCGCTCTATCAAACCCGTCACTGCGATTACGGCAATTTTGGCCGCTACTTTTCGCTGAACCGCGAAGCGCGCATCAAAGGCGACGGCAAAAGAAAATATGACACCCGCACGCCCTATCTGGGCACGGAGGTTTTTGTGTCGCTGGTCGATCAGCAGGAAGCGCCCTATGCCGATCCTATCCGCTATCTGACGGTGGAAGCCCTGGTCACCAACAGGGATCTGCCGCGTCTGATTTCCAGAAGCGGCAGTTTCGATCTGACCATGTCCGATGCGGTTCCCATCGCGGGCGCGTCCTTTATCTGCCAGCCCAGCGCGCCGCGCGAGCCTTTTGCGCTGGGGGAATCGGCATGGCGCCTGATTCGTCAGCTCAGCTTCAACTACCTGCCGCTCTCCGATATGGAGCACGGGCCGGGCGGAGAGTCGCTGCGCAATATGCTGCGTCTGTTTTTACACAGCGCCGATCGCGAGTCCGGCACTCAGGTGGACAGCGTTATCGGCTGTAAAACCTTTCCGGTGACCCGACGTCTTCCTGGTGACGGTTTGCTGATCTACGGCAGAGGCGTGCGCTGCGTTCTGACGGTGGATGAAGAAGGCTTTTCCGGCGTCAGTCCCTATCTGTTCGGGCTGGTGATGGAAAACTATCTTTCACGCCATGCCGCCATCAACGTCTTTACCGAAACCGAGCTGCGCTCGATGCAGCGAGGCCTGGTGGCAAGCTGGCAGGCTCGTCCCGGCAAGCGAGGATCGTTCTGATGGCAGGTTCCACTCCAGAGATGCTGGCCGCCTGGTTCGATGAAAAGCGGCCCTGGGAAGCCGGCTTTTTCAGCGTGATGCGCGCCATTACCGCTAAAACGCCTGGAATGCCCGCGCCGGGCACCGCGGTATTGCCCACGCAGGAGAATTTTCGTCTCGGTCAGACGGCCACCATGATCTTTCCGCCGCGCGAGATTGCTTCCATTGCTCAGCACGATAGCCGCATTGACATCGAGCTGTTCGGACTGGGCGTTTGGGGGCCGCAGGGCGCGCTGCCGCTGCATCTGTCGGAGCTGGCCTATTCACGGGCGGAAGCACACGATCCGACGCTGATCCACTTTCTTAATATCTTTCACCACCGCGCGCTGTCGTTGTTCTATCGCGCCTGGTTTGTGGCGCAGGATACCGCCTCGCTGGACAGGCCGGACGATGAGCGATTCTCTTTTTATATCGCCAGCCTGGCGGGCATGGATCCGGCCGAGCTGCACGGCAAGCCGTTGCCGACCCATGCCCGGCTAGCCTCTTCCGCCCATCTGATCCGCGAAGCGCGCAACCCGGAAGGACTAACCGGCGCTATCGAATACTACTTTCAGATTCAGGCGCGGCTGGAAGAGTACGTCAGCCAGTGGATTTTTCTGGAGCCGCAGGATTGTTCGATTCTCGGCTCGCACGACGGCGCAATGCTGCTGGGCGACGGCGCGATTCTGGGCGATACCGTTCGCGACAGGCAGCATAAATTCAAGCTAATCCTCGGGCCGTTGACGCTGGACAACTATATGCGCTTTAGCCCGTGGGGCCCGGATTTGCCGGTACTGCGCGAGTGGGTGCGTAACTTCACGGGCTTTGAGTACGCCTGGGATATAGAGCTGGTGCTGGCCGCGGAAGAGATGCCGCAGGCGACGCTGGATGGCAGCCACCAGCTGGGCTACGCCGTCTGGCTGGAGCGAAAAGAGAAGGATACGCCGGTTTACGGCATGAGTTTCGAGCCGGAGCTTTATCACTCAGAGTCCCGGCGCGGCAACAGGAAACATTAAGGACGATATTGTGACGGAACACGCCTACTATCAAACGCTGCTACAGCCTGTTTCCAGCGAGCAACCCTGCGGGGAAAACCTGGAATATGACGCCGGCTTCATTATGCTGCAGGCCAGGCTACAGCCCAAACTGGACGCCGAATATGGCAGCTTTGTCGAGGCTGCCGAGCCGGTCAACTGGGCGGAGATCGAGCGAGACTGCCAGACCCTGCTGCAAAGAAGCCGCGATATTCGGCTGATAGTCGCGCTGATACGCTGCCGCATCCGGCAAATCGGCGCGCCCGCGCTCTGTGAAGGCCTGCTGATTTTACGCGATCTGCTGACGGCTTTCCCCCAGCATCTCTATCCGCAGCTGACGGAAGAAGGCGAGTTCGATCCGGTGATGCGGGCCAACGCCCTGGCCGAACTGGAAGATATCGACGGCCTGCTGGCCGATCTGCGCAATTTACCGCTGCCGAAAGCGGCAGGGCTGCAGATCGCCATCAAAGATTTTGAAAAGGCGCACGCCACGCCGCGTGAAGAAGGCGCGCTGCCGGAAGCCACGGCGGCGGCTCTGCTGCTCGAATGGCAGGCTCGTCAGGATGCGAATATCCTTTCGCTGCAAAAAGCCGCGGCCTGCCTGGCAGAGCTGCAGGCTTTACTGGCGCCTACGCTGGGTGATGAAGCGCCCGACTTTAGCCGCCTGAAAAACATTTTGCAGCTGTTCGTCACTCATCAGGAAGCGCCTGCGCTACCCACGTCTTATGTCGAAGCGGTAAGCGAAGAGCAGGTTTCCCGGCAGGAAACGCCGCCGTAAAGCGTGACCGCGTCCGACTCTCTTCCCGCGCCGCGCCAGGGCGATATCGCCAGCCGTACCGATGCGCTACTCAGGCTGCAGGAGCTGCGGATGTGGTTTACCCGCATGGAGCCCGGTAGCCCGGCAATCCTGCTGCTGCAGTTTGCGGAAAGAACCATAGGCAAAAGCTTTGCCGAACTGGTGAAAATGCTGCCGCCGGAGATTATCGACAAGCTGGATCCCGACAGGCAGTAGCCCACGACGCTGCCTGAGGACTAAACAAGGACCGTTACATCACAGGATGGCTATATGGAAAGGAAACCTGCCATTTTTATCAGCATCGCCAGCTACCGCGACGCCGAGCTGATCCCGACGCTGCGCGATTTAATCGACAAGGCTTCCGGCTTGTACCGGCTCGCCATAGCCGTCTGCTGGCAAGACGACGGCGACCAGCGCATTTTTCAGCAGGCCGGCATGACGCTTTGCGCGGAGCAGTCGACAGAGGCCTACAGGCTGATGAACTGGCGCTACGCCGACGCAGAGATTCAGGTTATCGCCCTGCACTACTACCACAGCAAAGGCGCCTGCTGGGCAAGAAACCTCTGCGAAACCCTGTACCGGCAGGAGGACTATTTTCTGCAGATCGACTCCCACTGCCGTTTTATCGACTACTGGGATCGCGAAATCGTACAGATGCTGGAAGCGCTTAAAGCGCACAGCGAGAAGCCCGTGCTCTCCTGTTATCCGCCAGGCTACGTGCCGGGCAAGGAAGAGGAAAAAACCCAGGCGACCTTCCGGCTAGTTTTCCGCGGCTTTTCGCCTGACAAAATAGTTCAGCTCACCTCGGTTGATTTCCACCAGCAGGCGCCGGTCAGAGGAGGCTATATGGCAGGCGGTTTTATCTTCGCCGATGGCCGCTTTGTCAGAGAAGTCCCGAACGATCCGCAGATATTTTTTGAAGGCGAAGAGATCGCGATGGCGGCGCGCGCCTTTACTCAGGGTTATGACGTCTGGCATCCGCATAAGGTGCTGCTGTGGCATTTTTACGGCCGGGATAAGGCCGTGCGTATCTGGAGCGATCATGATGAAAAGGCCAAAGAAGCCGGTTCCGTAGACCAGGCCTGGTACGAAAGAGATCGCGAGTCGAAAAAGCGCGTGAGGGTGCTGCTGGGCATAGAACCGCACCAGGGCGGCGAGATGAACGACTATGGCCTGGGCGATAAAAGAACGCTGGCGGAGTTTGAAGCGGTGCTGGGCCTCTCTTTTACACAGCAGGCCGTACTGCCGGAAGTGCTGGCGGCGGAGCGCGTCGCCTGGTTCCCGCCGCCGCACGACGAAAACTGGCGCGAAAGGCTGACCGACCGCCTGCCGAAAGAGATCAGGCTGAAGCAGGAGGAGTTCACCTCGCCTTTGACCGAGGTCGACTCTCTGCATATTGGCGTCTACAGCGGCTATAACGATCTGCTCTACAAAAAAACCCTTTCCGGCGCAGAGATAGCGACCCAGCTGGCAAGCGGCAGCGAAGTAAAAATCATCATGAATATCGCCTCTTCGGCCACGCCCAATCCTGCCGTCATCCGCTTCAGCGCCTGGGATGACGATGAAGGATGGGGCGAGGTAGTGGAGAGAGCCTGGTGAAAAGCGACATCCTCTACAACCGCCTGATTGGCGTGGACGCCCTGCTCTCTTTCGACGGCATTATTCCTTCCCTGCCGGATCTGCAGCTAAAGCTGATCAATCTTATCGATCTCTTCAGCAAAGCGCTGGTGGCGGAAGGCGAGAACGAACAGCTCAGCGACGCCCTTTGCTATCTGCTCTGCCGCTACCTGGACGGGCAGATCGAGCTGTGCCTGCGTGCCGATAAAATCGCCTGGGATCGCTATTCGCTGAGCAACCATTTTTATGGCTATCAAAGTGAGACGGAAAAGGTAAGTGACCGACTGGCGTCGCTGCTGGCCGACGCCAAAGGCCAGCTGCTGGTCTACGCCAGAAAGCTGCTGCTGCTTGTCGCCGCTTCCGCAGGCAATGACCGCGTTGTTGAGAGGCTGCTCGCGCAGTATGCGCCGCCGCCAAAAGCCGTGCGGCCACCGGAGACGGAAGATGAGCCGCCGGCTGCGCCGCCCGCGCCGCACAAATCTGCCCGTCTAACGCTGCCGATTCAGCTGCTGTTATCAGGCCTGTTGCTGGTCGCCATAGGCTATTTTTGCCTCAGCTATCTGGATACCCTTTAACGATGAGCGCCTTAATACCGCCTGAAAAAAATCCGCTGCCCGCCGCGGCGATCTTCATCATCGGCCCCTATGCGGAAAAATGGTTTTCCGCGCGGCAGTCGAAACGGCAAGACGATCGGGTGCGCTGGATAGTGGCGCAGGATGCGGCGGCGATGCAGCAAAACCTGCAGCGGATACGAGCAACCAACCGCCGTCTGCACGTCAGCACTTTTTTCCCTTTTTTCCCGGATGGCGAAGAGAATGTCGCACAGACGCTGGCACAGATCGCCAAATGGCAACGGCTGTTTCTTCATCAGCAGGAGACGTTCCCCTGCGTACTCGCCCTGTATGCGCGCCTTAGCCAGGAAAGCGCGGCCGGGCAGGCCAGATGGTCAGGCGACTTCAACCTGAACAACACAGGTGAAATCCCGCTCAAAAACGAACTGGATAAGCTGCTTACCCTGCCGGAACCGCTCAGCCGCCACGCGCTTCACCGCCGCGCCATGACGGATGCGCTGCGGCTGTGGTTGCTGGAGTCGGGCGTGGAGAAAGCGCTGCACGCGCTCTTCTCCGCTTCGTCGCTGCGGCTGAACGCCGTTTTGCTGGCCGATAACGGCAGCGGCTTTACGCGACATGGCGCCTGGGCGCAGTGGCTGCAACAGAAATTTGGCCTTTGTCCGGGGCTTGCCGCCGGCATCGAACTGCCGGTTTTGCCCAGAGTCGTCAGCCATAGCGCGCCGCTGCCGGTTCAGCCTGTCGTTCAGGAAACGCCGCGCGCTTTCCTGCGCTGGTTGCCGATAGCGGCCGCGCTGCTGCTGGCCAGCGGCATGATCGGCGCGACCTGGCTGGAAGCCAGGCGTATAACTGCGGTCGAGCGGGATCTGGCCGTTTTCCGGCAAACGCACGAGATGCAGCTGCAGACAAAGCGGGCGCTTTACCAACAGCTACTGGCCCGAAAGCAGCAGCTGCTGAGCTGCCGTGACGCCTGGTATCACTGGCCAGGAGGATTTTCACGCTGCGGAGAAATGGCTGAAAGCATCGATCGGGCGCTACAGGAGTATAACCTGTCGCCAATTTTTATGCCGTCAGGCTCTGTGGCCCTGTTCAATCAGGGAAGCGCCGCGCTCAGACCTGACAGCAGCGACAGCCTGGCCAGTCTACTGCCGTTAATCCGCGACAACGCTCAAACCACTTTTGCGATTGTGGGGCATGCGGATAACACGGGCAGCAATGAAACCAACGTCCAGCTCTCTATGCGCAGAGCGCAGGCGGTACGGGACTGGCTGGTCGCTCATGCCGGGGTTTCGCCGGACAGGTTTGTCATCAAAGGCATGGGCGCCAGTAAACCTGTCGCCAGCAACCAGACCGGAGAAGGCCGTGAAAAAAACAGGCGCGTGGAAGTGATTCCGCTGCCGGATTTCGTACATCAAAAACAGGTAAAGGATGATGAGTAAAAAACTGAATTACATTATGTATGAAGGCACATTTCTGACCGAGACGCCGACTTACGATCAAAGCATTAATATTTTGCGTTTTCACGATCCGGAACAGAATGAATATACCATCCTGATCAACCGCGCTTTCAAGGTGGAGGATCAGACGCTGGAGGAGTTTTGTGAAGCGCAGATGAATTTGATGGCCAACAGCCTGCCCGGTTTTAAAAACGAAGGAAAAATGCTGAAAAATGAAATCGGCCCGGCAAAGCTACCGGTTATCCAGACGGCCAACGCTTTTCTGGAGAATGGCCAGCCGGTGAAACAGGTGCAGACCACCGTCGAGCTGCCGTGGCACCCTACTATTAATCCCGCTCGTCTGAATTTGATGGTCTTTACGCTGGCGTCGCAAAAAGAATTTAATGATTATCAGCGCAAGCACTATGTCCAGATTATTAACAGCTTTAACCCGGAAACCTCGCCGCTGGGCGAGAATGAATAAGTTATGCTGTCGGCCCGCTCATTCGCGGGCCGTTTTTCGCCGCGCGTGTTGTTAAAGACAAAGCGTATTCCCTTTTTTCCCTCCGCTTCTGGCAATATAAGACGCATATTTATAAAATTCTACGCGGTTCAGCATCCCCATCTTTCTGATAGCATTCCGACAGTGCGTATTAACGGTTTTTTCTGAACGCCCCAGCATTCTGGAAATATTTCCCGTATCGTAACCCTGGCCGACCATCAGCATAACTTTACTTTCCGTAGAAGAGAGCTGCATAAATTTTTTCAGTCCGGCAATTTTACAGCTCTCACGACTGGTGGCATAGAGGGCATTATTACTGGCTATCAGTAAAATCTTCTTTATCTTACCGGTAATTTGCTGCAGATTGTCACCACGGCAGGTGAAGGGAATATGTAGCGTCGGCAAACTGTTTTCGGCCCGGCCTTTGCCAGCGAACCTGCCGCAGCGGTTATTATTAAAAGAAATACTAATCATAATATCTCTGAAAACGATATCAGCTTCTGCTACTGCCGAACCATCCTTGTCCGACAGGATCTCCACTAACCCATCTTTAATGATGTTGCCTGTCTTCACAATCAGTGATTCCAGGCCTTTCCGATAAAAGACATCTTCGCTGGCTACGGTTATCTTAAGCATAATATTTCATCCTGAATATAAATTACGCAGTGAATAAATCTTCATGCAATCAGCAAGGTATTTCCAATATTATTGTTCTATAGTGTGTAGTTAAATATCAGGAGACGTCCGTTAAGACCAAAAACTCAAATCCGAAAAATAGCGCTTTTATATAATTTTATTTTACTAAAAACAGGGGCTGACCATCTAATAACTAAAAAAATCCCCTCCCGATTTCTCTTTATCGTAATGTTAATATGCTGTAAGAAAGAATAAATTTATCATCATCCCGGCGCGTCAGGCATAACCGATATTAATATAAAATGTAGTAATGATTACCCGCTATCGTTACGGTTTTTTCCTGAGGGTGAATATATTCAATATTAACCATATAAAAATAAAAATCACTCTAAAGATAAAGCAATCCTACAAATCAGGAATTTTCTGAGATAATGCTCTGGCGGTTATTTTCCTGCAGTGTCGGCATCACGCTATTTCATCGGCATCCTGTTTAAATAAAATCGCCGGCGCGCCACAGGCAGCATCGGGCGACAGTAAAATCTACGCTCTGCCAGCGAATACCAGGAAAATTATTTTTCGCTACGGGCAGGGCGGAATAATATGATGCAAATCACGCTATTTTCACCAGGTTTGCCGTCGGCTGGCCGTTTCGCCAGCAGTGTGCTTCGAAAAAGGCCTGAAGCACTCGCTATATACTTAACAATATAGCGTTATGCTATCCTTACGCGCTCTTTACATTTCAACAGGCGGACAGCGGTTTGTCTGCCAGCAAGGCATAACAAAAAAATGACGATTTTCCCCACGCCGCGTGCCGCTAAAAGCGCGCTCTGCGTATTGATGTTTATGGCAAACCAGGCCGCTTCCCAGGAAAAAACGCTGACCGTGGCCGCCGCGCCCGACCGCGAGACGGCCGCGCCCGACCAGCAGGCCACGCTGGGCAATCTCGGCAAGCAGGAGATCCGCAACACGCCCTATTCCGTTCAGGTTGTCTCCCCGGAGCTGATGAAGCATCAGCAGCTGAAAAGCATCACCGATATCTATCGCTATATGCCTTCCGTTCAGGGCGATGGCGCAAGGCCGCAAACTCGCGGTATGCAGGGCAGCGTGGTGCAAAACTCCATGATCGACGGCCTTAATGTGGTATCGACCACCGACTATGCCGCCGAACAGTTTGACCATATAGAAGTGCTGAACGGCCTGGGGGGATCGCTGTACGGCCCGGCGAACCCGGCGGGTCTGTTTAATTTCGTGGCGAAGCGCCCGACCGATATCGCCCGACACAGTCTGACCTTTGGCGCGGGCACCGGCCTTAGCCATCTGGTTGCCGGCGACTTCAGCGGCCCGCTGGACAGCAACGATCGCCTGCGCTATCGCGCCAACTTCCTTGACGATGAAGGCGACGGCTTTACCAGCGGCAGCAAAAAACGTCGTCAGCTATTCAGCCTGGGGCTGGACGCCACGCTGACCGACAGCACCGTGCTGGAAAGCAATTTCAGCTACTACCACTATGACGAAAAAGGCCTGCCCGGCAAATTCGCGCTGGGCAACGGCCTCTCTTTCCCTGCCGCGCCCAATCCGAAAACCGCGCATCTGGGACAATATTATGCCGGCAGCGACAACCATACGCTGACCGCCAGCCTGCATCTGAAACATGACTTTGACGGTAACTGGCAGGGCGAGCTGGGCGTACTGCGCCAGATTGCCGATCGAGAATCCACCGCAGTCACCAATACCTTTACCGATCGCGCTGGCAGCTATAAAACCACCACCTCGTCTTCTACCGCCAGCCGCTTCACTATCAACAGCTATATGGCGAACCTGAACGGCGAAGTGGATACCGGCTGGCTGCGTCACCAGATTTCAACCGGAATGCGCGGCTTTGTCTGGAAAAACTATAACCCGCTGTACGGCGGCACCAGCACGCTGGGCAGCGCTTCGCTTGACGATCCGCAATCTTTCGCCGAGCCGGACTATCCCGACTTTACCCATCGCTATCACTCGGCGACCGCGACGCAGCAGGCTTTTCTGCTTAGCGACACGCTAACCTTTTCACCGCAGTGGAGCCTGCTGCTGGCCGGGAGCGAAAGCTTCCTGACCTCGGCCAACTATGTGAAGACCGGCAGCCGCAGCAGCCATTCCAGCAACAGCGGCTTCAGCGGCTCCGCCAGCCTGATGTACAAACCTGTCGATCCGCTGACGCTCTATGTGACCTGGGCCGACAGCCTGCAGCAGGGCGATACCGCGCCCGCCGGATCGAATAACGCCGGCAGCATTCTGTCGCCTTATCGCAGCAAACAGGTGGAAGTCGGCAGCAAACTGGCCATCGACAAGCTGCTGCTGACCGCCGCGCTGTTCCAAATCGATCGGCCTTTCGCCTATACCGCCACCAGCGGCGACTACGCTGTGGACGGCAACCAGCGCAACCGCGGCCTGGAGCTGATGGCCAACGGCGACGTGACCGGCAATCTGCATCTGTATGGCGGCATGACTTGGCTCGATCCGCGTCTGCGTGACACCGCCAGCGCCGCGACCAGCGACAAACAGATTGTCGGCCTGCCGCGCTATACGGCCAGCCTGTTCGCCGCCTACGATCTGCCTTTCCTGAGCGGCACAGACATCCACGGCGGCATGCGCTATGTGGGACGCCGCAGCACGGATAACGCCAACGACAGCTGGGTCGGCAACTATGCGACTTTCGATATCGGCAGCAGCTACAAAACGCGGCTGTTCAACACCGACACCACTTTCCGGCTGGATATGACAAACCTGACTAACCGCCACTACTGGAGCAATATCGTGCCGGGCGGCCTGAATGGCTACAGCGGCGCGGGCTACGCCAGCGCGCAGCTGGGCCAGCCGCGTATGGTGCAGGTTTCCATGCAGCTTAACTTCTGACGGGGATGCCATGAATAAACGTCTGATGATGCCGCTGCTGGCGGCTTTCAGCCTCTTTACCGCATCGGCCGCCTTCGCCCGCACCGTAACGGACGATGTCGGCAACACGGTGACGGTGCCGCAGCAGGCGCGACGCATTGCCGACGGCTGGTATGCGCACCACTCGCTGCTGATGACGCTGGGCGCGGGCGACCGCATCGTGGCCACCGTCAATCACGCCAGCGATCGCCCCTGGATGTTTAAAATCCAGCCTTCGCTGCACCAGGCGCTGGCGGTACATGGCCGCACGTTCAACAGCGAAGCGCTGCTGGCGGCGAAAGTGGACGCGGTATTCGTCCCCGCGCAGGACGCCGACGCCGACGCTTACCGACGGGTCGGGCTGCCGACGCTGGTGATGCGCTTTGACGACTTCCCTTCCCTGCAGCGCTCGCTGCTGACCACGGCGGAAGTGGTCGGCACGCCGCAGGCGCGGCAGCGGGCGCTGGCCTATAACGCTTATCTCAATCAACAGATAGCTGCCATTCAGGCCAAAACCGCCGGGCTAAAGGAAAGCCAGCGGCCGCGCGTGCTGCATATTCAGTCGCTGCATCCGCTGAAGGTCGACGGACGTAACACGCTGATTGATACCTGGATCAGGCTGGCGGGCGGTCGCAACGCGGCGGCGGAAGTCGATGGCAATATGAAAGAGATCTCACCGGAAAGCGTGCTCTTCTGGCAGCCGGATATCATCATTATCGGCGCGGGCGCCGGCACGCTGGCCGATTCGGACTACGCGGCGCTGTTCGCCAGTCTGCGGGCGGTCAAGCAACACCAGGTCTGGCAAAATCCGGCGGGCGTTTTTCCGTGGGATCGCTACGGCACGGAAGCCGCGCTGCAGATTCAGTGGGCGGCGAAGCTGCTGCATCCACAGCGCTTTCCTCAGCTGGATATGGTGAAAACGACTCGGGACTTTTATCAGCGTTTTTTTGATTACCCGTTGAACGCCGACGAGGCGCAGCGGATTTTGCAGGCGAAAAGCCCGGATTAACGCTACGCGTTATCAGGCACGTTCCAGCTACAGTCGATCTCCTGGTTGTGGCTGGAACACTCTGCCGGACGGCTCTGGCTGTTCGCCGGATCGGCATGGTGGTGATGGCCCATGCAGCCGCTCAGCGACAGCAGCAGACAGATTAGCGCGCTATATTTTTTCATCTCTTTTTCGGCAAGAACGATTTATTTTTGCCAGAGCATAGAAGGCAGGAAATAAACGCGAAGCCAACGCCGCAGATAAAGGCTTTGCACCGCCTGTTATTTAAAATAAGCGCAAAGGAAACGTTATTAATAATAAATAATTCGTTATTTATATTAACTATTACCCGCCAGAATTAACGAGCGACCGGCATTATTTATCGTTGCCATTGCCGGACGCGTTTATAGTTGGTTGAGAAGGCGCTGTATATTCTTTTTGCCGTGGTGAATCCCCCTGAGCGGCGGGGCTAAGCCAAAACGCTAACCATGTGGCATACAGCGGATCGGGTTATGGCTTTTCCGATCCACCGGGAGACACCCGGCACCACGCAGGCGTCAACGTCTGGCCGCCAGCGCAGGCTTTTCGCCTGCGCTGCGCTGTCGTCAGGATTTATTCAGCTCATCGATTAGCGCGCGGTTAAACCTTGCCGGATCTTCCATCTGCGGCGCGTGCCCCATGCCGTTAAATTCAATTAATGTCGCATGAGGGATCAGCTTCGCCGCCTCTTTGCCAAGCTGGTTATAATGCCCGACTTTCGCTTTCACCTCCGGCGGCGCGATATCGCTGCCAATCGCGGTAGTGTCCGCAGTCCCGATCAGCAGCGTAGTCGGCACCGCCAGGTTTTTGAATTCGTAATAAACCGGCTGGGTATAGATCATGTCGTAAAGCAGCGCGGAGTTCCAGGCGACCCGTTTTTTTCCGGGGCCGTTATTTAATCCCGCCAGCATCGTGACCCAGCGATCGTATTCCGGTTTCCACTGGCCGACGTAATAGGTTTTTTGCTCGTAGGCTTTGATGCTTGCCGCGCTGGTTTTCAGTTCCCGCTGATACCAGTCGTCCACGCTGCGCCACGGCACGCCTTTCGCCTTCCAGTCCTCCAGCCCGATGGGATTGACCAGCGCCAGCTTCTCTACCTGCTGCGGATACATCAGCGCGTAGCGTGTGGCCAGCATACCGCCGGTGGAATGGCCCACCAGGCTGACCTTGTCGATATGCAAAGTGGCAAGCAGCTGATGCGTGTTTAACGCCAGCTGCTGAAAGCTGTACTGATAGCTGGCGGGCTTGGATGAAGTGCAGAAACCGATCTGATCCGGCGCGATAACCCGATAGCCTGCGCGCCGCAGCGCTTCAATCGAATCCTGCCAGGTTACGCCGCAGAAATTTTTGCCGTGCATCAGCACTGCTGTCCGGCCATTGGCCTTGCCCTGCGGACGGACATCGATATAGCCCATCGTCAGCGACTCTCCCTGGGATGAAAAAGCGAATTTTTCGATCGGGTAAGGAAAAGCGAAGCCCTGCAGCTCCTCGCCATACTGCGGCGTGGTTTCAGCGGCGCTCGCGCTAAAGATCAGCAGCGCGCCTGCCGACAAGAGTATCCGGGTCGTTTTTAACACATGCATTATCCTCATTAACATCAAAAAGCCGCCTTTCAGCTTAGCGGATATCGGCCTGGGGAGGAGACGTCATTCCGGCGCTGCCTGCAGAAAAAGGGCGGCGCGATTAGCAAAAAGAGCTATGCCTGTGGCGAATTCCTCACGGGCGAGTAGAGTTGATTTGTTACCGCGTGTTAAAAGGGAAAACAAATGTTAAGCAATGTAGGTTGGCTGATCTCGCTGGTATGGCTGAGCCTGTGCTGCAGACTGGAGCCAGAAGCGCCGGAGCGTTCCAGCTTCTTTATGAGCGCCTGACAGCGGGCTGCCTGTGGAAAGCGCACGTCACGCTTTTTCCACAGGCAGGTCAGCATCAGTTATCGCCCGTTTCGCGGGTAAAGTCGATCACCATTCTGCCTTTGATTTTTCCTTCCACCATTTCATCAAAGATGTCGTTAATCTCCTCAATGGAACGTTTGGTGACTTTCGGCACCACTTTGCCCTCCGCCGCGAACTGAAAGGCTTCGGCCAGATCTTCGCGCGTGCCGACCAGCGACCCGACGACCTGAATACCGTCCAGCACCAGCCGTGGAATATTCAGGCTCATCGACTCCGGCGGCAAACCGACGGCGACGATGCGGCCACCAGCGCGCATGGCGTCCACCGCGGAATTAAAGGCCGCTTTGGCAACGGCGGTCACCACCGCTGCGTGCGCGCCGCCCGTTTGCGCCTGGATAACCTTCGCGGCATCCTCCTTCAGCGAGTTAATCACTAAATCAGCGCCCATCTCCTTAGCGAAATCCAGCTGCGCGTCGTTGACGTCTACCGCTATCACTTTGGCGTTAAACACGTTTTTGGCATACTGCAGCGCCAGGTTGCCCAGGCCGCCCAGGCCGTAAATCGCCAGCCATTTGCCGGGCTGGATGCCGGAAACCTTGACCGCTTTATAAGTGGTGACGCCCGCGCAGGTCACGCTGCTGGCCGCTGCAGGATCCAGGCCGTCCGGCACTTTCACCGCGTAGTCCGCCACGACGATGCACTCCTGCGCCATGCCGCCGTCGGCGGTAAAACCGGCGTTCAGCACCTGGCGACACAGCGTCTCATTACCCGTTGTGCAATATTCGCAGTGGCCGCAGCCTTTATAAAACCAGGCGACGCTGGCCCTGTCGCCCGGCTTCAGTGAGGTCACGCCCGGCCCGACTTCGCTGACCACACCGACGCCTTCATGCCCCAGCACAATGCCGGTGCGATCGCCGAAATCGCCGTTTTTAACGTGCAGATCCGTATGGCAAACGCCGCAGCACTCCATCTTCAGCAGCGCTTCGCCATGCGCCAGCGGGCGCAGCTTTTTCTCAACAATTTCTACGGTACGATTTTTACTTACCACAGCAGCTTTCATCATCCCTTCCTCTTCGGTTGATTGTTTTTTAACTATATAAACATTTCCTCAACCTGGTTTGATTTAACCCCGCTAACTTGTCTCTAATCCGCAACAAATTGTGTTCAATTCAGCATGATTCACTGATTCAATAAAAATGAAACGCCATTTTATTAAATTAGTGAAGCAGGCCGTCGCTATCTTCCTTTCTTCGCCATCGCCCGTTTCCTGCTGGCAAAATCGCAAAGGTTTTCCGATCGCCATAAATCTAACGTAGCTCATCTCCCGACATACAGCCGGGCTGTGCATGTTGGTTACTCAGGATGAACACTATGACGATACGTAAACCAGGAACGCTTAATTATCTCGCCTATGGATCAGGGGATTTTCTTGGTGCCGGAACCATGGCATTGACTTCTGCCTGGCTGCTCTACTTCTATACGACGTTCTGCGGCCTCTCCCCGATTGAAGCCACCTCTATTTTCGCTATGGCTCGTATTGTGGACGGCGTGGTCAGTCCGCTGATGGGCTACCTGACCGATCATTTCGGTTCTACCCGACTCGGCAAGCGGTTTGGCCGTCGTAAGTTCTTTATTCTTATCGGCATTCCGTTGGTCTTCAGCTACAGCCTGATGTGGGTCGGCGATATGACCTACCTCTACTATCTGTTGACCTATCTCTTCTTTGAAGTGGTCTACACCTCGATCCTGGTGCCTTATGAAACGCTGGTGCCGGAAATGACCGATGACTTTAAAGAGAAAACCAAATTCTCCGGCGCCCGTATCGCGCTGGCGCAGCTTTCCGCAATCCTGGCCGCCTTCCTGCCGGGGATCCTGCTGGGCTATTTCGGTAAAAATAATCCGCTCTCGTTCTTCTACTCCAGCCTGGTCTTCTCCGTGCTGTGTGCCATCGTGCTGACGCTGGTTTATCTCTTTACCTGGGAAAGGCCTGCCGAGAAGAAATCCGCTGCCGCACTGGCCGCCGAACAGCAGAAGCTGACGCTGGGCCAGAGCCTGAACCGATTGAAAATAGAACTTTTCTCCACGCTGCGCATCCGCATCTTCCGTCAGCATCTGGGCATGTATCTGGGCGGTTACATCGCGCAGGATGTCTTTAACGCCGTCTTCACCTATTACGTAGTCTTTGTGCTGATGCAGGAAGCCGCCGTGGCGTCCAACCTGATGGGCACCATGGCGATCCTGCAGTTTGTCGCCGTTATCGGCATGATCCCGCTCTGTATCCGCATCGGGCCTGCGCCAGCTTACCGCATCGTTGTGACGCTGTTCGCGCTCAGCACCCTTTCCTACGGCGTGCTCTATTACAGCGGCATGAGCGACGTGCTCTCGCTGCTGCTGCTGATCTCCGCTATCGCCGGCCTGGGCCGCGGCGGCATCAACTACGTGCCGTGGAATATCTACACCTATATCGCGGACGTGGATGAGGTGATTACCGGTCAGCGTCGTGAAGGCATCTTCGCCGGCATCATGACCCTGACACGCAAAGCCTCGCAGGCTGGCGCCGTAATGCTGGTTGGCATTCTGATGCAGCTCTCCGGCTTCGTGACGGGCGCCAGCGAACAGGCGCCAAACGTCAGCCACGCGATCCTGATGATCATGTGCGGCGGCACCATTTTCGTCCTCTTCCTCGGCTTTATGATCTCCCTGCGCTTTAAGCTCAATTTGTCCACGCACAAAGTTCTGCGTGAGGAAACGGAGAAAATGCGTCAGGCGGGCAACGTGACGCCGGACAAGATTACGCCGCAGGCTCGCGCCACCGTCGAGATGCTGGCCGGTATGCCTTACGAATCGCTCTGGGGCAATAACAATATTGGTTACCTGAATCGCCACAAGCCCGCCGCCGGCGTCCTGCCCGCGCAGACGGCGAAAACCGCGCCAGGCGACAATTTAACGCATTCATAGTCAACTTAAGATTCACGAGGACAGTGCAATTATGGTCGTATACCCAGTAAAACACAGCCCACTCCTGCGTCAGCCGGAAAGGTTTATCGCCAGCCACGAGCTGCATCAGCTGATCAACAAGCTGGTGGACAACCTGGTGAATATAACCGACGAAACCGGCGAGTTTTTGCTGCGGCTGGATGATGGCCGGGTGATCGATACCAAAGGCTGGGCAGGATGGGAATGGACGCACGGCATCGGGCTGTACGGCATTCACCAGTATTACCGCCAGACAGGTGATGACAGGCTGCGCGCCATCATTGATGACTGGTTCAGCGACCGTTTTGCGGAAGGCTCCACAACCCGTAACGTCAACACGGTATGCCCGTTCCTGACGCTGGCATACCGCTATGAAGAAACCCGCGATCCGCGCTGGCTGCCCTATCTGGAAAGCTGGGCAGACTGGATTATGCACGCCATGCCGCGCACCCGCATGAACGGCCTGCAGCATATTACCCTGGCGGAAGAGAACCATCAGCAGCTGTGGGACGACACGCTGATGATGACCGTGATGCCGCTGGCGAAAATCGGCAAGCTGCTCAACCGCCCGGAGTATGTGGAAGAGGCGAAGTATCAGTTTATGCTGCATACCCAGCATCTGATGGATAAGGAAACCGGCCTGTGGTTCCACGGCTGGACTTTTGAAGGCAACCATAACTTCGCCAACGCTCGCTGGGCGCGCGGCAACAGCTGGATCACCATCGTTATCCCGGAATTCCTGGAGCTGCTTGAGCTGCCGGAAAAAGACGCGACCCGTCGCTATCTGATCGAAGTGCTGAATAGCCAGCTGGCGGCGCTGGAGAAGTGTCAGGACGAGAGCGGCCTGTGGCATACGCTGCTGGACGATCCCAACTCCTACCTGGAGGCTTCGGCCACCGCCGGTTTCGCTTTCGGCATGCTGAAGGCGGCCCGTCGCCACTACGCCGATCCACGCTACATCGCGGTCGCGGAAAAAGCCATTAAGGGACTGATTTCCCGTATCAACAACGATGGCGAGCTGACCCAGGTTTCCTTTGGCACCGGCATGGGTAAAGACCTTGATTTCTACCGCCAGATCCCGCTGACCTCCATGCCTTACGGGCAGGCGATGGCCATTCTGTGTCTGGTGGAATACCTGCACGTCTATCTTTAACTAAGGAAACTGCATGATTCTTGACGATTTTTCTCTACAGGGAAAGGTGGCATTGGTCACCGGTTGTAATACCGGCTTAGGGAAAAGTATGGCAGTGGCTCTGGCGCAGGCGGGCTGCGATATCGTGGCGATCAACCGCAGCGAACCCGCCGATACCGCCGCAGAAGTGGCGGCGACGGGAAGGCGCTTTCTCAGCCTGAAGGCCGATCTTGGCCGCCAGGACGAGCTGTCAGCACTGATGGAACGTGCGGTAGCAGAGATGGGACGTCTTGATATCCTGGTCAACAACGCGGGTCTGATCCGCCGTGAAGACGCGCTGAACTTTAGCGAACAGGATTGGGATGACGTGATGAACGTCAATATTAAAACACTGTTCTTTTTATCGCAGCTGGCCGCTCGTCAGTTCATCAAACAGGGGAGCGGCGGCAAGATTATCAATATCGCGTCGATGCTCTCCTTTCAGGGCGGCGTGCGCGTGCCTTCCTATACCGCGTCGAAAAGCGCGGTAATGGGGCTGACGCGCCAGCTGGCCAACGAGTGGGCGAAATACGGCATCAACGTTAACGCGCTGGCGCCGGGTTATATGGTCACCAATAACACGGCACAGCTACGCGGCGATGAAGAGCGCAGCGCGGAGATTCTGGCGCGTATTCCGGCAGGCCGCTGGGGTACGCCGCAGGATTTAATGGGTCCGGTGATTTTTCTGGCATCGAAAGCCGCTGACTATATCAACGGCTATACCCTTGCGGTAGATGGCGGCTGGCTGGCGCGCTGATGCGCCTGCGGCCTCTCAATGACTGAATACTGGAGAGAAAAGATGAATATCGCACTGATGATGGAAAACAGCCAGGCGGCGAAAAACGCCATTGTGCTGGAGCAGCTGCAGGCCGTAGCGGCGCAGAACAAAGATACCGTGTTCAACGTCGGCATGAGCGACGAGAACGATCATCATCTGACCTATATCCATCTGGGGATTATGGCCAGCATTCTGCTGAACTCGAAAGCGGTGGATTTTGTCGTTACCGGCTGCGGCACCGGCCAGGGCGCGATGATGTCGCTGAACATCCATCCCAACGTGGTTTGCGGCTACTGCCTGGATCCGGCGGACGCTTTCCTGTTCGCCCAGATCAACAACGGCAACGCGCTGTCGCTGGCCTTTGCCAAAGGCTTCGGCTGGGGCGCCGAGCTGAACGTGCGCTATATGTTTGAAAAAGCGTTCACCGGTCGTCGCGGCGAAGGCTATCCTGTAGAGCGCAAAGAGCCGCAGGTACGCAACGCCGGCATCCTGAACCAGGTGAAAAGCGCGGTAATCAAGGATAACTATCTGGATACCCTGCGCGCTATCGATCCTGAGCTGGTGAAAACCGCCGTTGGCGGCGAGCGCTTCCAGAAATGCCTGTTTGAACAGGGCAAAGATGCGGAAATCATCGCCTGGGTTAAGCAGCTTTTACAGAAATAAGATTATAGCGGTCAGCGTTGGCTGGCCGCTTTTCACGCCGCGTCATTATTGCCAATAATTATTCTCAGCCGCCTGCCATTTATTATTACTCCATTATTCACCTCGCTTATTTAATAAATTACTCCACTCAACATATAAATAATTAACAGACCCATTACAAAACCACGTAATCATCGAGTGTGATCTGTATCAATCAATAAGCAAGGGTATTTCTGTTTGCTGCCGGCGTTTAATTGATGTTTAGTCGCTTCTGTTATTTTATTTTTATTATAAAACATAAACACCACGGAGATGATTAATGAAAACTGGATTAATTGGTTTAATGATTGCCGGCGTTCTTACCAGTTCTGCCGCTTTTGCCCAGGAAACCACTTCCTGCGTTAAAATGACCGAAAAAGAAGTGGCCTCTATGTTCGATCGCTGGAACGATTCGCTGAAAACCGGTGACGCGAAAACCGTTTCGCAGAACTATCTTTCTGATGCCGTTTTGCTGCCAACGCTCTCCAACAAGGCTCGTCTGACCGACGAAGAGCGTATCGACTACTTCAACCAGTTCCTGGCGAAAAAACCGGTTGGCCATATCGACAGCCGCACTATTCGCATCGGCTGCAATAAAGCTATCGATACCGGCACCTATACCTTTACCTTTGGCGACGGTTCCAAAGCCGCCGCGCGTTATACCTTTACCTATGCGTGGGATGGTCAAAAATGGCTGATTTCAAGCCATCACTCCTCCGCAATGCCTGAAGGTTAAAACAGCGCTCGCCAGCCTGTTTTCTTCAGCGATTATTTATCCCGGATAAGTTTAAGACGGAATGAGAATTTCCTGCTTCGCTGACGGATAGAATTATTAAGACTGGGATCTTACTCGCCAGAAAGTAAATGGTGATTTTGTCATTCTGTTCTCACTGAAAATGCTGTTTGCTCTCACCTTGAGAAAATCCGGGCCGCAAGGATTTTTATTCGGCCCGGATTATTATTTTTTGATTAAGATTATGTTGCTATAGAAAGTGACTCTGTAAAATCGCCAGGCACTGGATGGAATACCCAACCACCTACCGTTATTACAGGGAGTTTTTATGTCACTATTTACCCGCACGCTGGCTGGCGATATCGCCGTCACCGTACGCACGCCCGATCTCTCTTCCGCGCCCGCTATTATTCTTTGCCACGGCTTTTGCGGCATTCAGGAGATATTGCTGCCCGCCTTCGCCGAAGCTTTTACCCAAGCCGGCTTCACCACCCTCACCTTCGATTACCGCGGCTTTGGCGCCAGCGGCGGCGAACGCGGCCGCCTGGTGCCGTCCATGCAGATTGACGATATCGTCACCGTTATCGACTGGGCCAGCTCGCAGCCGGATATCGCAAGCGTTGGATTATGGGGCACCTCTTTCGGCGGCTGTCATGTCTTCGGCGCCGCCGCGCGCCGTCCCGCGGTCAAATGCGTGGTCAGCCAGCTGGCTTTTGCCGACGGCGAAGCGGTAGTGACCGGTAATCTCTCCGCAGACGAAAAGAGCGGCTTTAACGCCACGCTGGACAAAATGGCCGCGAAGCAGGCCGCGACCGGCAAAGAGATGTTTGTCGCCATTACCCGCGTTCTTAGCGACGAAGAGTCAAAAGCCTTTTTTGAAAGCAATAAGGCGCAATTCCCGGCGATGGACGTAAAAATTCCTTTCCTGACGGTACGCGAAACGCTGAACTACAAACCGGCGGAAAACGCCCGCCTCGTCTCCTGCCCGACGCTGGTGGTCGTGGCGGGCGAGGATCGCGTCAATCCGCCGGAACAGGGCATCGCGCTGTTCGACGCCGTGGCGGCAAAAGAGAAAAAGCTGCATCAGGAGGCGGGCGCTAAGCATTACGATATTTACAGCGGCCCACACTTCGACAACGTCGTCGCACAGCAGATCGACTGGTACCGAAACTGGCTCTGAATTAAAGTACTGGCTCTTGCCTGTAAACCCGGCCCGACAGGGAAACGCTATCCTTATCGGGCAGGGTAAAAAATCTACCGCCCGACGGTAGAAAGGCTGAACGTTAATCACAGGAGCAAGTATGAAAAAAGTTATGCTGCTGCTTGCCGCTCTGGCGGCGACCGGCGCGGCTCACGCTGCAGATTCAGACGATCCGGCTGAAGGCTATATCGCCAATCTTTGCACGGTAGTTACCCAGGAGAAAACGTCCGGCTCGGCAGACAGCTATATTGCAAAACTGAAGGCGCTGGACGCGCGTGGTCAGTCGCCTTCCGCCCAGGAGAAGCCGGATTTCGACGAGGATGAAGCACGCACCGTGATCGCCGCCTGGCTGAACCTCAGCGAGGCGCAAAAACAGCAGGCGCGTCAGAGCACGCAGGCCTGTCAAAATGCCACGCTGGACGAGTATCAAAGCCAGGACTAACGGCCCTTCCTGTTCCGCCCTGTTGGTCGCGATGGCGTCAGCAGCGGCGGTTTTCCCTACGGATGAATACGCCCGCAAAGCGCAATCGACTCACGTCTGACAAAACATTTAGCTGAATGGGGTACAGGCCCGTTAAAGGCGCGATGATGGAATCAGAAGGGATAAAGCGAAGCGGAAGGTGATAACCACCGGTCTTTCCCTGACCGCGGCTATCGAGGGTTTCTGGCCACGGCCATTAGTACATGGCGCCTGGCGGTACGTGTTTAAAAGTTTCAACGTAGCTACGGAACACGTAATTAACAATCTTCTTCATTTTTTTCACCGGATTCAACTTTTATTGATAGAACGCAAAAAAAGTATACAAGAAGCGCGTTTTTCAGGCAAATAAATTTGAACCAGCTCACAAAAACAACATAAAGCGGCAAACCCGTCAGGGCACAAATGTCCGTTCGCCGCGCTACAGCAGACCCAAATGCTCAACCAGGATGCTGGTGCCGATGCCAATCAGCACCACGCCGCCGAAAACTTCGGCCCATTTCCCCATTACCGGCCCCAGGAAACGGCCCAGCAGGATCCCTGCGGACGCCATCACCATAGTGGAAGCGCCAATCGCCAGCGCGGTAGTCACGATATTAACCTGCAGGAAAGCCAGACCGACGCCGACGGCCATTGCGTCCAGGCTGGTCGCCACGGCGGTCATCGCCAGCAGCCAGAAGCCGTGACGCTCTGGCGCTTCGCAAACCTCGTCTTTTTTACGAAAACCTTCCACGATCATGCGTGCGCCCAGCACAAACAGCAGCGTAAAGGCGACCCAGTGATCCCATGCCATGACATAGCGGCTGGCGGCAATGCCGACGGCCCAGCCGATCAGCGGCGTCAGCGCTTCAATCACGCCGAAAATCAGGCCCGTGCGCAGCGCTTCTTTCAGGCCTGGACGCTGCAGGCTGGCGCCTTTACCGATCGCGGCGGCAAAGGCGTCCATTGACATACCGAAAGCCAGGATAAGGGTTGCATATAGATTCATGTGGTTATACCGACCTGGCGGCTAACTGTCCGCCCAGCCATTAAAAGCACTCTTCTTGTGGAAAAAATAAGCGCGTCAGGCTCAATGTGGCATGCATCCTACCATGCGATATCGGTAAAAAAAAGACAATAAAATCAGGTGTTTAATTATAGCATTGGCTATACTTTTTAACGAATGCTAATTCCGGTCGGAAAATCAGCCGAAAAACTCCAAAAGAATTACCGGCTTAAGGCTTTCACCCTTTAGCTTAAGGGGATTAAACCCGCCTGAACGCCGAAGGTTGAACCCATACGCCGTTTGCCGGAGAATGGCCGCCACTGTATGCAACGGTAAGCACAATGAACAATCCCTTTCTGACCTTTCTGATGCCGATGAGCACGCTGATGCTGGGCTTCCTCTCCGCGCTGCTGCTGCCTGCGCCCTGGTTCGGCGTTGAGCTGACGCGCCGTCTGACCGAGCTGTTCCATCTGAGCGACATCAATCAGCTTTATACCCTGATCTTCTGCCTGTGGTTTTTACTGCTGGGCGCGCTGGAATATTATGTAATCCGCTTTATCTGGCTGCGCTTTATCAAAGTATGAAAAAGGCGGAGTGAACTCCGCCTTGAGATTGATAACAAACCCAGAATTAATATTGTCGCTTGCGAAGCGGTGATTAGCGGCAGAGGCAGAGCGGAGTGAACTCCGCCTTAAGCTGCACCGTGGGGTCAGTGGCTGAAGATCATCATCAGGCCGCTGGAAAGGATAATAACGGCGATAAAAAACAGCACGATAGTGGTGATAACGTTGTTATGCTTCATGGTTTTCTCCTCAGAACCACTGGCCGAAACGGCGGATATAAAGGCGCTTCATGCTCTGCGCCACCAGGCAATAGCCAAACAGTGTCGCCGCCAGCCACGGGAAATAGCTCCAGGGCAACGGCACCAGGCCAACGGCGTGGCCCAGCGGTGAGAACGGGATCAGCATACCCAGCACCATCACCAGTCCCGTCATCAGCAGCATCGGCAGCGCCGCGCGGCTCTGAATAAACGGGATCTTTTGCGTCCGCAGCATATGCACCACCAGCGTCTGCGACAGCAGCCCTTCAATAAACCAGCCGGACTGGAACAGCGCCTGATGCTCCACGCTGTTAGCGGCGAAAACGTGCCACATCAGCAGAAACGTGGTGATATCGAACAGCGAAGAGGTTGGCCCCATCCATAACATAAAGCGGCCGATATTCTTCGCGTCCCACTTACGCGGCTTGCGCAAAAACTCTTTGTCCATCTTGTCCCAGGGCAGCGCCAGCTGGGAAAGGTCGTACATCAGATTCTGGATCAGCAGGTGGATAGCCAGCATCGGCAGAAACGGGATAAACGCGCTGGCGATCAGCACGGAAAAGACGTTGCCGAAGTTGGAGCTGGCGGTCATATTCAGGTACTTGATGATATTGCCGAAAGTCTCGCGTCCCTTGATAACGCCCTGCTCCAGCACCATCAGATTTTTTTCCAGCAGGATGATATCGGCGGACTCTTTCGCGATATCCGTAGCGCTGTCGACTGAAATACCGATATCCGCATCCCGCAGCGCCGGCGCGTCGTTGATGCCGTCGCCCAGGAAACCGACCGTATGACCGCTGCGCTGCAGCACCCGCAACACGCGGGACTTTTGCTGCGGCGTCAGGCGGCAAAACACCGTGCGTAAAGCGACCTGCGCCGCCAGCTCGTCATCATCCAGCCGCTCGATCTCGCTGCCGCACAGCGGCTCGCCAGGCTCCAGCCCGACGTCGCGACAGATTTTGCTGGTGATGGTGGCGTTGTCGCCGGTCAGCACTTTGACCGTTACGCCATGCTCATGCAGCGCAGCGATGGCTTCCCGCGCGCTCTCTTTTGGCGGATCAAGGAAGGTCAGCAGGCCGCAAAGCGTCAGATCCCGCTCGTCGTCTTTATGCAGCGGCAGTCGCAGCGGCGTTTCGCCCAGGTCGCGCTCGCCGATCATCAGCACGCGGAATCCCTGACGATTAAGCTCTTCCGCCTGCTGCAGCCAGTGCTGGCGCGCCGCTTCATCCAGCGGACGGCGTTCGTCACCGTCCAGCCAGTGGCTGGCGACGGCCAGCATCTCATCCAGCGCGCCTTTGCAGATCAGCGTTTGACGGTTGCGCTCGTCCGCCACCACGATCGACAGGCGGCGGCGTTCAAAATCAAACGGCAGCTCGTCGACTTTACGGTAGCGCTGCAGCCCGATAATGGCTTTACTGCCCTGGCTGAAGCTGAGGATCGCTTTATCCAGCAGGTTCTTAACGCCGGTCTGATGGCGGCTGTTAAGCCATGCCAGCTGCAAAACCCGCTCGCTGTTCCGCCCGTGCGCGTCCAGATGCTGCTCCAGAATGATGCGATCCTGCGTCAGCGTGCCGGTTTTATCGGTGCAGAGCACATCCATCGCGCCAAAGTTCTGGATAGCGTTCAGCCGCTTCACCACCACTTTGCGTCGTGACATGGCGATAGCGCCTTTCGCCAGGTTGGAGCTGACGATCATCGGCAGCATTTCCGGCGTCAATCCTACCGCTACCGCCAGCGCGAACAGCGTGGCGTCCAGCCAGTCGCCTTTGGTAAAGCCGTTGATAAACAGCACTACCGGCACCATCACCAGCATAAAGCGGATCAGCAGCCAGCTGACGCTGTTGACGCCGCGATCGAAAGCGGTTTGCGGACGGCTGCCGACGATCGATTTCGCCAGCGAGCCGAACCATGTGCGGCAACCCGTCGCCACGACCACCGCCGTAGCGGTTCCGCTGGCCACGTTGGTGCCCATCAGGCAGATGTCGGGCGCGTTCAACAGATCGTCTTCATCCGGCTGTGGCGTGCGTGCCGAGGCCAGTCCTGACAGCACGTCATATTTCTCAACCGGCACCGCTTCGCCGCTCAGCGACGCCTGGCTGACGAACAGATCCCGCGCTGAGAGCAGGCGCACGTCCGCCGGGATCATATCGCCAGCCGACAGAAAAATAATATCGCCCGGCACCACTTCCTGTAGCGGGATCGCCATCCTGACCGGCCGCGCGTTGTCGCTGCTGCGGCGGATCACCGTCGCGGTGGTGCGCACCAGCGATTTCAGCGCTTCCGCCGCTTTATTGGTGCGGTATTCCTGCCAGAAACGCAGCAGGCCGCTGAGCGTCACCATCAGCAGCATGATGATGACGCCAGTCAAATCGGTGTCGTCGCCATTTCGCAGCGGCAGCAGATAATCCGTGACAAAGCTGATGGCAGCCAGCGCGATCAGCACCCAGATAAAAGGGTTGTTAAAAGCCTGCACCAGCTGGATCAGCGCGTGCGGCGCTTTTTCAGTGGCGACCTGATTTTTGCCATATTCCAGCAGGCGCTCGCTGGCGTCGCTGCTGGTCAGGCCGTTGCGCTGCGTGTTCAGTCGCGCCAGCGTGCTGTCCAGGCTCAGTTTGACCTCGCGAGCGATAGCCAGATCGCGGGCGAGTTTTACAGTGGCTTTGTTCATAGGCCGAATCCTTTATTTTTATTCAGGCGCAGAGAAGCGATCCTGCGCGTGAGGATTTAATTTTTTATGTCGGGATTGGGCGAGGCGGGGGAAGAGAAAAAAGGAGGGTTAAGGGAAGCAGCTCCCTGCTCTGCCTGTTTGCCATCGCCCGTCGCTGGTCGGAGGTTCTTTCATGGTTAATCCTTGCCCGGCAGCTGCGCGGGAAAAAAATGAATGACGGGGATGTGATGCTCAGGAGAGAGTAAAACAGTGCCCACCGGTTTTTCGGCAAGCAAACGGCGTAGCCTGCCTTATCAGTTACAACAAGAAGGATGACTGTCCAATTTATGGCTCCGTTGAAAAATTCGTCGCCACTATAATCCTGCATGGCGGCGAAGTAAACCTGTCTGGATCCGGGCCTGCCCCCTGATTTATCGCAGATAAATCATATATTATTCATAAGGTTAAAAAGTAACGCACCGTAATTAACCGCCATTTTTTCCTAAACCATCCGTCAACCGGCGCGATTTAGTCCGTGGTTGCCAGGGCGCTTCGCCGAGACGCTTTGGCGGGCTGACGCCGATCAACGCCAGGTCGCTGATTTCCTCTATACTTCCAGCGGAAATTGCCGAAGAGAAAAGCCATGCTACAACGCACACGATTCTGGATAAGACGGCTGCTGCTGCTGCTGGCGCTGGTTATCATCATCCTGCTGGCGCTGCGCGTCGCCGTTACCGAACGTGGGCCAGCCCTGCAGCTCTGGCATACCTGGCTGCCGGAGGAGCTGAGCGACAGCCAGCTGGATCGCAGCGACTGGGCAGGCTATCTGCGTAACGAGCAGCGCATTTTTACGGAGATGAAACGCAACGTCAGCGACAGGCTGCCGGAAAGCAGCGCGGAAACCTATAACCGCTATGCAGAACAGAGCCCGGTTTATCCGGCGCGTTTCGCTACCGACTGGAATCGTTCTTACCAGCTGCTGCCCGACGGCAAGCCTCGCGGCGCGGTGGTGCTGCTGCACGGCCTGACGGATTCGCCCTACAGCCTGCGCCATTTTGCCGCCGACTATCAGCAACAGGGCTACGCCGTGGTCGCTATTCGCCTGCCGGGTCACGGCACCGTGCCGGCTTCGCTGACCCGCATCGAATGGGAAGACTGGCTGGCGGCGACCAGGCTGGCGGTGCGGGAAGCGCAGAAGCTGATCCCTGCCGGCGCGCCGCTGCAGATCGTGGGCTTCTCCAACGGCGGCGCGCTGGCGATGAAATATACGCTGGACGCGCTGGAAGATCCTGCGCTGCCGCGGCCAAACCGGCTGATTCTGATCTCGCCGATGATTGGCGTCAGCAGCTACGCGCGCTACGCGGGCCTGGCCGGTTTGCCTTCGCTGCTGCCGGCTTTCGCCCGTTCGGCGTGGCTCAGCATCCTGCCGGAATTTAATCCTTTTAAATACAACTCTTTTCCGGTGAAGGCGGCGCGACAATCCTGGCTGCTGACCAGCGCGCTGCAAAGCCAGCTGCACCGCGACAGGGAAAGCGGCCTGCTGGAAAAACTGCCACCGGTGCTGACTTTTCAGTCGGTGGCCGACGCGACGGTAAGTACGCCCGCAGTGGTGCGAGGTCTTTATAATTTGCTGCCGGCCAACGGCAGCGAGCTGGTGCTTTTCGACGTCAACCGTTCGGTACGCCTTTCGCCGCTGATGCGGCCCGCAGCGCTACACGCGGCGGAAAACCTGCTGCCACCAACGCCGCGCAACTATGCCGTTACCCTGGTGACCAACGCCGCGCCAGACAGCAACAGCGCCGTTGCCCGCACCACGCCAGCCGGTTCTGCAACGACCGTCAGCGCGCCGCTCGGCATCAGTTATCCGGCGGACGTCTATTCGCTCTCTCACGTCGCGCTACCCTTCCCGCTCAGTGATTCGCTCTATGGCCGTCTGCCAGCCAAACCCAACGAGTTCGGTGTCAGCTTTGGTATCCTGACGCCGCGCGGCGAACGCGCCGTACTGATGGTTAGTCTGGATATGCTGATGCGACAGGCCTCCAATCCCTTCTGGCCGTGGATGCGGCAGCGCGTCAATCAGACGCTGCAGTAAGATCGTCGCCGAGCAGCAGCGCCAGCCGCCTGCCGCCCGGCGCCTGCTCCAGCGCGATCTTCGCTACTATGGTCAGCGGCACGGAGAGCAGCATCCCGACCAGCCCTAACAGCCAGCCCCAGAAGATCAGCGACAGAAAAACCACCAGCGTGGATAACCCCAGACCGCGTCCCATCCAGCGCGGCTCCAGCATATTGCCGATCACCAGGTTGATCAGCAGATAGCCGCAGGCCACCACCACGCCTTCCCAGCTGCCGTTAAAGATCAGCGCCTGGATAACGGGCGGCACCGCGGCGATAACCGAGCCGATATTAGGGATATAGTTCAGCGCGAAGGCCAGCACGCTCCACAACAGCGCGAAGCGTACGCCCATCAGCCACAGCAGCAGCCAGACCACCACGCCGGTCAGCAGGCTGATGGCGGTTTTCAGAATCAGATAGCGGCTGACGCTGTCGAGCGCGCGCTGGATCGCCGCCATGCCGGCGCCGGGTCGACTGAGGACGCGCTGCAGCTTTTTCGTCAGCAAAGGCGCTTCAAACAGCATAAAAACCACCGTCATCAGCAGCAGAAAGAGGCCGCTGATCGCCCCGGAAAGCTGTGAAACCAGCCGGCTAACCAGATTGATCGCCGCATTGGGATCGGCCAGCGCCATCGCTTCGTTCAAAGAGAAAGGGACGCCAAAGCGCGCCATCAGCTGCTGCGCCTCTTGCAGCCAGAACATCATCACCAGGCGGTATTGCGGCAGCGTGCGGGCGAAATCATTCAGCATCGTCACCAGCGTGGTCAGCAGCAGCACGCCCGCCAGCACGATAACGCCGATAACCAGCGCGATCCCCGGCAGCCGTGGCAGACCGATGCGCTGCAGCAGCTTCACTAACGGATTCAGGATCACCGCCACAAACAGCGCCAGAATAAAGGGCACCACGATTTCGGCGCTTGCCCGTACGCCAGCGAAGATAATCACCAGCATGCCCAGCATGACGACGGCTTTGAAGGCCCGATCGCGCCGCGTCATCAGCGTTCACCGCGCGGGCGCTTGCTCCACTCCCGCAGACGCTGGATATGCAGCCACAACGCGGGAATAAACAACATGCCGAACAGCGTGGCCGCGAGCATACCGCCAAAAACCGTTATCCCGATAATCTGGCGGCTGGCCGCGCCCGCGCCGCTGGCCATCACCAGCGGCAGCACGCCGACGATAAAGGAGATGGCGGTCATCATCACCGCGCGGAAACGCTGGCCGGCGGCCTGCTTCGCCGCCTTGCCGATCGGCACGCCGCTGGCCCGGCGATCGCGGGCGAACTCCACCACCAGAATAGCGTTTTTAGCGGCCAGCCCCATCAGCAGCACCAGCCCGATCTGCGCATAGACGTCATTGGTAAAGCCCATCAGGTGTAAACCAGCCACCGCGCCAGCGGCGGCGAAAACCACCGACAGCATCACCGCCAGCGGCACGCTCCAGCTCTCATACTGCGCCACCAGGAAGAGCCAGGCGAACAGCACGGCCGCCAGATAGATCAGCACCGCCTGGTTGCCGGCCTGCTGCTCCTGCCAGGACATGCCGTTCCAGCTGTAGTCGTAGCCCTGCGGCAGATGCTGCGCCAGCACCTCGGCCATCGCCTGCATCGCCTGACCGGAGCTGACGCCCTCCGCGCCGGAGCCGCTGACGGCCAGCGCAGGAAACTGGTTGTACTGCATAATGTAAGGCGCACCAAGCGACGGCGTCAGCGTCACCAGCTGGTTTAGCCTGATTTGAGCGCCGCTATCGCTGCGTACCGTCAGATTCAGCAGCTGATCGTTGTACTGGCGGAAGCGCGTCTCGTTTTGCACCTGCACCCTGAACTGACGCGCGTTCCAGGTGAAATCGCCCGCGTCGCTGCCGCCAAGCGCGGTTTGCAGCGCGGAGAAGATGCGGCTGACGGGCACCTGCATCAGCGCGGCGCGTTCCCGATCGATCGTCAGGCTCATCTCCGGCACCGTGGCGCTGAAGGTAGTAAACACCCGACTAAGCTGAGGATGCTGATTTGCGGCCCTAATCACGGCGTGAGCCGCCTGCGCCAGCTCCTGCGGCGACTGCCCTTCCAGCGCCTGAATACGCAGATCGAAACCAGCGGCGTTGCCCAGGCCACTAACCGGCGGCGGCACGAAAGCCATAATCGTGGCGGAAGGAATCGCGGCCAGCTGCTGCTGAAGCTGCGGCAGCACCTGCTCTATCGGCGCGCGTTCGTGCCAGTTTTTCAGCAGCACGATGCCAAAGCCGCTGTTGGGCGCATTGCCGCCGCCCAGCAGGCTGAAGCCGGTAATTTTAATCACGTCCTCCACCGCCGGATTGTGCTTCACGATCTTAAACATCTCTTCCATCACCTGCTGCGTTCTCGGCAGCGCCGCGCCGTCCGGCAGCTGGACGTTGATAAACAGATAGCCTTCGTCCTCCTGCGGTAAAAAGCCGCCGGGCAGCTGCTGATAGCTCAGCCAGGTAACGGCGCCCGCCGCCAGGATCACCACGAGGGTAGTGGTGGCGTAGCGATTAATTTTTTGGGAAAGCATGACGTAACCGTCGCGCGCGCGGTCGACCAGGCGGTTAAAGGCCGCCAGCGCGCCTTTAGTCGGCGCCACGCGCCGCCGTAGCAAACAGGCGCAAAGCGCGGGCGTCAGCGTCAGCGCGCAAACGCTGGAGAGCACCATCGCCGCCGACAGCGTGACGGCGAACTGCCGGTAAAGCTCGCCGACGATACCCGGCAGCACGGCGGTCGGCACAAAAACCGCCAGCAGCACCAGCGTGGTGGCGATAATGGGGCCAGCTATCTGTTTAAGCGCTTTGCGCGTCGCGTCGGCTGGCGTCAGCGACGGCTCTTCCGTCAGCAGACGCTCGACGTTTTCCACCACCACGATGGCGTCATCCACCACGATGGTCAGCGCCAGGATAATCGCGAACAGGCTTAGCGTATTGGCCGAATAGCCCGCCGTCAGCAGCACGGCGAAGGTGCCGAGCAGCGACACCGGAATGGTCAGCGCCACGATAAAAGTTGCGCGCAGGCTCTGTAAAAACAGCCAGACGATCGCTAATACCACGATCAGCGTAACCAGCAGTGAGAAGGCAATCTCATGCAGCGTGGCGGTCACCGGCGTGGTAGCGTCGAACTTGATTTGGTATTCCATATCCGGCGGGAAAACCTGCGCCTGTTTGCTCATCTCCTTACGCACCGCTTTCGCCACGCTGAGCGCATTGGCCGCCGGCGCGGGATACACCATCAGAAAAGCGCCCTGATTATTGTTCAGCGCGGCGTTGACCTGATAATTCTGCGCGCCCAGCTCGGTGCTGGCGATATCGCCGACGCGCACCATACCGCCGCGTTCGTTGCTGCGCAGCACGACGCTGGCGAAAGCTTCCGGCGTCATCAGCCTGCCCTGACCGCTGATGGTCAGTACGGTTTGCTGCGCCGCAGACGAAGGCGCGGCGCCGATTTGTCCGGCAGCGGCCTGCACGTTCTGCTGGCGTAAAGCCTGCACAACCTCGTCTGTCGTAATGTTTAGCGCTTCCATACGGTGCGGATCGAGCCAGATGCGCATACTGTAATCGCGTGCGCCGAACACCTGCACGTCGCCGACGCCCTTGATACGCGCCAGCGCGTCGCGCAGCCTTACCGAGGTGTAATTGCTGAGATAGAGCGGGTCCAGCGTATTATTGGGCGACAGCACGCTGATGCTCATCAGAATATTGCTGGCGCGCTTGCGGACGGCGATGCCGTTTTGATTGACCTCCGCAGGCAGACGCGCGCTGATCTGCGACAGCCGGTTCTGCACTTCCACCGCCGCCATATCGGGATTGGTGCCGCTGGCAAAGGTGATGCTTAGCTGATAGCTACCGTTATTGCCGCTGGTCGACTCCATATAGAGCATATTGCTGACGCCGTTGATCTGCGCCTCGATCGGCGCGCCGACCGCTTCAGCCACGTCGCGCGCGCTGGCGCCGGGATAGAGCGCCGACACGCTGATAACCGGCGGCGTGATCTGCGGAAATTGCTCGACCGGGATAACTCTCAGCGCCACCGCGCCGCTCAGCGCGATAATCAGCGCGACAACCATCGCGAATTTAGGTCGTCTGATAAAAAAGTTCAGCATCGGCTCGGTTCCTTATGGCGCTTCGCTGGCGATAACCTGCATACCTGGCCTGACCCGCTGCATCCCCGCGACAATGACGCGATCGCCCGCAGTAAGGCCGGAAGTCACGATATAGCGCTGCGCTATCTGCGCGCCTGGTTCGATAGCGACGCGCTCTACCTGCTGCTCGTGATTAACTCGCAGGACAAAATAGCCGCCGCTGTCCTGCTGCAGCGCCGCGGCGGGCAGCAGCAGCCGATCCTGCGCTTCCGGCTGCAGCTGCACGTTGACGACGCCGCCCGGCAGCAGCAGATGCTCCGGATTAGCGAACTCCAGGCTAATCGCCACGGTGCCGGTATGGTTATCAATATGGTTATCAACGGAGAAAAACTTTCCTTTGAAGGGATAAGCCACGCCGTTCGCCAGCTGCAGCCGGGCCGTCACCGCCGCGTTCGCTTTTTGCATATCGGCGGTTAGCGTTTTCTGCCAGTCGGCCAGGTAGTCGCGCTCGTTAATCGCTATCACCACATGCACGGGATCGAGCTGCTTCAGCCTGACCAGCGGCCCGCGCGCCGGATTGACCAGCGCGCCTTCATGAATAGCGCTGTGGCCCGCTCGTCCGCCAATCGGCGCGGTAATCCGGGTAAAAGCCAGATTCAGCCGCTGAGTCTGCAGCAGCGCCTCCGCCTCTTTCAGCGCGGCGCGCGCCATATCGCGTTCGGCCAGCGCGTTATCCAGTTCAGACTGGCTGACCGCCGTGCCTGCGCCCAGTTGCTGCAGGCGATTGAGATGCAGCTGCGCGTTGCTGGCCTTCGCCGCCGCGTTATTAACCTGCGCCTGGCTGCGCGCCAGCGCCGCGCGATGCTCTGCCGAATCGATTTCAAACAGCAGCTGCCCTTCCTTCACGTTTTCGCCGTTTCTGAAATAGCGTTTGGCGATAACGCCTTCCGTACGCGCCATCACATCGACCTGTCGCAACGCCTCGATACGGCCCAGATAGCTGCGGGGGTTGGCGACTTTTTCGCTGGTCAAGGTTATTACGGTAACGGGCGGCGCCGCTGCCGACACGGAAAAAGCAAACAGCAGAGGTAAAAGGCGCGTCAGCGCGCGCAAAGTAGTGAGTCGCATCCGGGCAAAACCTTTCAGAAATTCAGGAGGCAAAAAGTAAGGAGAGTCTATTTACCGCTGGCGGCGGCAGGCTGTTTTCGATCAGGAAAAAGCTGAATTTTGTGGGAAATGCAGGGTTGATTTAGGGTTGATTTACTTGCTGGCGAAACGCCTTTTCATCGCCGCCGCTCGGGAGCGTGCCGCTTTTATCAGCCGAAAATAGCGTCAGGCGCCTTAAAAACGCTCACCGTCCGGTATTTTTAATTCCGGGACACTTTTTATCGCTTCTTTGCTGGTGAATATTGCCATAAAACCGTCATTTTCCCCGGCTATCAGCCAGCGACGAGACTATCTCACGCACGATCCTCTTTTCCCGCTGCCGCGCGTCTTTTCGCCGGCTTTTGACCATTGAACCAACAGAAACCAGTGCGTAAGATTCCTTTTCACGTATTACAAATAAGAAATGATTATGCAAGCCTCCATCGCTCCATCGCTCGACGCCGAACAGGACGCCCAGCCCGTAAATTCACGGGGCAAAGTTGTGGTCGCTTCTCTGGTCGGTACCGCTATCGAATTTTTCGATTTCTATATCTACGCTACGGCGGCGGTGATCGTTTTCCCGCATATCTTCTTTCCGCAGGGAGACGCCACCGTCGCGACGCTACAGTCGCTGGCCACCTTCGCTATCGCTTTTGTGGCCCGGCCTATCGGCTCGGCGGTATTCGGTCACTTCGGCGATCGTGCGGGCCGTAAAGTAACATTAGTCGCCTCGCTGTTGACTATGGGTATTTCCACCGTGGTGATTGGCCTGCTGCCGGGCTATGACACTATCGGCGTGTTTGCGCCGCTGCTGCTGGCGCTGGCGCGCTTCGGCCAGGGTTTGGGGCTGGGCGGCGAATGGGGCGGCGCGGCGCTGCTGGCGACGGAAAACGCACCCGCGAAAAAGCGCGCGCTTTACGGCTCTTTTCCACAGCTTGGCGCGCCGATCGGCTTCTTTTTCGCTAACGGCACCTTCCTGCTGCTCTCCTGGCTACTGAGCGACGATCAGTTTATGCAATGGGGCTGGCGCGTGCCCTTTATTCTCTCCGCCGTGCTGGTACTGATCGGCCTCTACGTGCGTGTTTCGCTAAACGAATCGCCGGTTTTCGCCAAAGCGAAAAAAGAGAAAAAGCAGGTGAAAGTGCCGATCGGTACGCTGCTGTCGAAGCATCTTAAAGCCACCGTTCTCGGCACCTTTATCATGCTGGCGACCTATACGCTGTTCTACATTATGACCGTTTATTCCATGACCTACGGCACTACGGCAGCGCCCAACGGGCTGGGGTTTGAGCGCAACACCATGCTGTGGATGCTGATGCTGGCGGTGCTCGGCTTCGGCGTTATGGTGCCGATTGCGGGCCTGCTGGCCGATCGTTTTGGCCGTCGCGGCACAATGATCGTCATTACGCTGATGATTATCGCCTTCGCGCTGATCTTCCCGTTCATGCTGGGTTCCGGCAATCAGCTGCTGGTGATGGCTTTTCTGCTGTGCGGATTAAGCATCATGGGACTGACCTTCGGCCCAATGGGCGCGCTGCTGCCGGAGCTGTTCCCTACTGAGGTTCGCTATACCGGCGCCTCTTTCTCCTACAATTTGTCGTCGATTCTCGGCGCCTCGGTCGCGCCCTATATCGCGACCTGGCTGGCGCACACGTATGGCCTGTTCTATGTCGGCGTCTATCTGGCCGCAATGGCCTGCCTGACGTTGTTTGCGCTGCTCGCCAGCCGCGAAACCCGACACGAATCGCTGTTCGACTGAGCGAAAAAAACCGGCCTGAAGGCCGGTTTTTTTTGCTTGTCCGCTATTTCTTTTTCATCTGCTGCAGCACGTTGACGCACTGATTCTGCTCATTGTCGCTGGGGGAAATCAGCGCCAGCAGCGCGGCGGCAGGCGCGACTACCGCGCCAAGAGCGACGGCCGCGGCGCCGCGGGCGATCAGCGGGCCGGCTTTCACGCCCGCATCCGGATCCTTAAAGGTGCCTTTGACATAGAGCGGCGAGCGCAGCGTCACGATACGTACGCCTTTGCTTTCCGGATCGATCGATAAATCCATTCGTTCATTAGCGAAGTTGGTGGTGCCGCTGATATTGATCACCGCGTTCTCCGTGTCGAACACAAAGAGTTTGGTGGACGCCAGGCCGTTTTCAACGTTCAGATCCGCCGCCGCGCAGTTGATGCGGACTTCATCGTCGCCAAACAGCTTGCCGACCACATAGTTGCCGACGTTCAGGCCCACGATTTCCATCAGGTTACGGCTGATCACGCCATCGTTCATCAACAGCTTCACGCTGCCGTCACTGGTCGCCAGAATATCAGCGACCGAATTGCCGGTGCCGTTCAGCGTGGCGTCGCCGTTAATCTGTCCCATACTGCTCTGCATCGATTCCACACCGGGAAAGAGCTGTTTCAGCTTCAGGTTGCGCGCATGTAAATCGGCGCGCGCGCGCATCGGCGTACGATCGCCTTCCATACGAATAGTGGAGTTGAGATTGCCGCCCGCTACGCCGAAACGCAGCGGGTCCAGCAGCAGGTCGCCTTTTTTCAGCACCAGATGCGTATAGAGATCGCTAATCGGCAGCGAATTGCTGTGTTCAATGCGTTTGCCGCTGAACTTCACATCAGCGTCCATTGCGTCCCAGCTTTTGGTATCAAACTTGTCGTGCGGCAGCACGCGATCTGCAGGCTGGCTGGCTGCGTCGCCTCTTTTCGTCTTCGCTTTCGCCGTTTTTTCGCTGCCTTTGCCGGAGTTTATGCCGATCAGCGGCCCCAAATCGGCCATGCGCAGCTGACGCGACTCCAGCGAGCCTTCGAGCTTCGGCCGCGGTTTGATCTGGCTGTAGGTCAGCGAGCCGTGAATATCGCTGTCGCCGATATGGCCGTTGAAATCCTTGTAATCAAAAACCGGCCCGCCTTTTTGCTGGAAGCGAGCGATCAGATGACCGTCGGTTTCATAAGGCGGCGTATCCGGCAGCAGTACGCCGGTCAGGCCATAAAGGTCAGCCAGCGTGTCGCCAGAGAAGCGCAAACGGATATTTAGTCCGCCCAGATTCATCGGATCCTGCAGGCTGCCCGCTATCTGCACGCGGGTAGCGCCATTACGTACGTCGGCCTGAACAGGGAAAGGATTGGTTTTGCTGCGCAGCGACAGCATACCGCCGATTTTTCCGTCGCCGGTCAGTTTTTCATCATTATAGGTGCCGGCCGCCTTCCAGCCGAAGATAAAGTCAGAAGCTCCTTTTTGGCCCGCTTCATCTTTGCCGCCCGCCAATTGGGCATAGGGAACAGGCTTGCCCAGCGGATTGACCGTAACCTGTACGTCCGCCTTGTTAATGGCGTCGCGGTAAGCAATTTTCCCCTGATCGAACATGATGTTGTCCAGGCGGAAACGCCACGCTGAAGGCTGCTTGTCGGCTTCGGCGCTGTCGCCGGCGGCCAGATTGAACGTCCAGTTATTCTTGCCGTCTGCGGTCTGGATCAGACGCGCATCGGGCTGCTCCAGCTTAATCCACGGAATAAAAACTTCTTTATGCAATAGCGCCAGCGGCGCCAGCGTCGCGTCCGCGCGTTGCAAATGCACCATGGTGATATCAGCGATGTCAGGCGGGTTGCCCAGCAGAATATCCTGCGCGTGCAGATGCGGCCACGGCACCCAGCTACGCCAGCCTGGCTCGTCGCGGTTGCGTTCCCAGGCGACGCCCAGGTCGCCGCGAATGGCGAAAGGACGATTCAGCTCCGTAGAGACTTTCTCGTTGATCGTTGGCTTCAGGCGGTTCCAGTCAAATGTCGCGATAACCACTACCACCACTACAACCAGCAACAAAAAAATCCCAACCACCCAGCTAATTACTTTTCCCGTGCGCGACACTGTTTATCTCCTTGCTCGCTTCGTCTTCAGTAAAGATAGACGAGCGCGGAGAAAACGGCATTATGCCAGGGAGAGCGGCAGCGTCGCCAGACGATCGAACGGCACAGGACGGGAAAAGTAGTAGCCCTGCGCGGCGCAGGCGAAGGAGTTTTGCACCTGGCGCCACTCTTCCAGCGTCTCGACGCCTTCTACTATTACCCCTTTGCAATAGCGATTGATCAGCGCCAGCAGCATATTAAACAGGCTGCGCCCCTCTTCCGAGTCTCTCAGCAGGATAAACAGCTCGCGCGCCAGCTTGATATAGTCATATTTCAGCTCGGACAGCGCGGAAAAATTCGCCAGGCCTGAACCAAAATCATCCAGCCATAGCGGCCCCAGCTCCGGCATCTGCGCCACCAGCTCTTCTTGCGGCAGCACATGGTGCTCGACCAGTTCGAAACGTACCCAGGGACAGCGTGCGATCAGCTGTCGAACCGCCGGGTTATGCCGTACCGCCTGCAGCGTCGGGCCGTCAATATTGACCGAGGCCACCATACCGCCTTCGACAAATTTTGCTTGCCAGGTTTGCAGCAGCTCCAGCTGCTCGCGAATAATCAGCACCCGCTCTGCGGTATCAAGCGCGGCAAAATAGGACTCCGGCGATAGTCTTTGCTCCGGCGCGGCAGGATGAAACACCGCGGTGAGCAACTCAATTGCCATCAGGCTGCCGGTTACCCGGTAGATCGGTTGAAACGTATAGGTGCGCTGACACTGTCGCCAGTAAAGTCGCTCCTGCTGCTGCTGTTTCAGGACAGTTGAGGGAGGAAGCCGGTGTCTGATGTTCTTCAGCACCATAATAAAATCCTTATAATTTTCTGCGGCCATATTGGATGAGGCTTCAGCAATCAGTATCGGCATTTGGCTATATAACTTTATCGCCTTGTTGCCGGCGCGCTTCGGTCTTGAGAAAAATAAAACAGCGTTTTAAATTATTGACTACGGCGGGCTACGCGGCGAAACTGGGCGAAAAAACCAGCGAGCGGATTATCATGACCATGAAAAAAATCGCCGTTATTGGCGAATGTATGATTGAGCTGTCCCAAAAGGAAAATGGCCTGAGCCGGGGCTTTGGCGGCGATACGCTAAATACGGCGGTTTACCTTGCCCGGCAAACCAGCCAGCTGGAGGTTCACTATGTGACCGCGCTGGGTACGGACACGTTCAGCAGCGAGATGCTGGCGGCCTGGCAGCAGGAAAAAGTGCAGACCGCGCTTATCCAGCGCATGGAGAATAAACTGCCCGGCCTTTACGTGATTGAAACCGATGCCCGCGGCGAGCGCACCTTCTATTACTGGCGCAATGACGCGGCGGCCCGTTTCTGGCTGGAAGGCGAACGGGCTGATGAGATTTGCCAGCAGCTGGCGCAGTTCGACTATCTCTACCTGAGCGGCATCAGCCTGGCCATTCTCACGCCTGCGGGACGTGAGAAGCTGCTGGCGCTGCTGGCGCGCTGTCGCAGTAACGGCGGCCTGGTCATCTTCGACAATAATTATCGTCCACGGCTCTGGGCTTCCGTTCAGGAAGCTCAAACGGCTTATCGGGCGATGCTGGCCGTTACCGATATCGCCTTCCTGACGCTGGACGATGAGCATTTGCTCTGGGGCGAAACCAGCGTGGATGAGGTTATCGCCAGAACGCACGCGGCGGGCGTTGTCGAAGTGGCAATCAAGCGCGGATCGGAGTCCTGCCTGATGTCGCTGGCTGACGAGCCGCTGGTCGAGGTTCCTGCTCAGGCGCTTCCGCCAGAGCGTATTGTGGACACCACGGCGGCCGGGGACTCTTTCAGCGCAGGCTATCTGGCCATGCGCCTGAACGGCGGCAGTGTGGCAGAGGCGGCCAGGCGAGGCCATTTGACGGCCAGTACGGTTATTCAACATCGTGGGGCGATTATTCCGCTCTCTGCCATGCCGGCATAGCGACGCTTCCGCCAGCGCCACAGGCCAGCGGCGCTGTCGCCTCACCACGGCAGCGTCGCAAATCATACGGAGGCTGAGCTATTGATGCATGGCGCCGCAAATCATTAATGCATGGCGCCACACAGCAGCTTTACTGCTGCAGCAAAGCCAGCTCTTCTGCGGCAATACCGGTTATGTCGCTAACGGCGGCCAGGCTGTAGCCGTTATGCATTAGTTGCCTGGCGATACGGAGCGCCTCTTCTCTGCGCCCTTTATCAATCCCTTGCTCAAACCCTTGCTCAAGCCCCTGTTCGAGCCCTTGCTCAAGCCCTTGCTGAATGCCTTTCTCAAAGCCTTTCTGTTCCAGCTGTTGTGCAATGGTCATCAGTTCCTCTCCATGTTGCGGCACTTTGTACCGCAACATGACGAGTAGCGCTCCGACGCAACGCTACCACAAATTGTGGCACGTCCGCTTTACTGCTGCAGCAAAGCCAGTTCTTCTGCGGCAATACCGGTTATGTCGCTAACGGTGGTCAGGCTGTAGCCGTTATGCATCAGTTGCCTGGCGATACGGAGCGCCTCTTCTCTGCGCCCTTTATCAATTCCCCGCTCAAGCCCCTGTTCAAGTCCTTGCTCAAGCCCTTGCTGAATGCCTTTCTCAAAGCCTTTCTGTTCCAGCTGTTGTGCAATGGTCATCAGTTCCTCTCCATGTTGCGGCACCTTTTCCGCAAGCTGGCGAACAAGCTTTGCGGCGTCTGCCGTCTCGCCAGCCTGAACGATGTAGTTGAACAATAATTTTACCTGCTCCTGGGAGAGATAACCAGCCAGCAGCACCGCCGCCAGCTTGTCGGCGAGCGCGGCGAGATCTCGCTGTTGAATATGTTTTTGCAGCAGCGTCAGAGCCGCCATACTGCGATGCTGCATAATCTCGTCGTCAGGAATGGCGGTCACGTCGATTAAAATAAACCCGTCGCTGTAGAGCTTTTTCGCCAGTGCCGGATTGTCGAAATCCTCCAGCCAGTTTAGCGAATAAGGATAGGGGCTACGCTTTCCCGCATAAAACAGCACAGGGATCACCAGCGGCAGGCGGTCGTGCCCGGCATTAAGATGACGGCGCATAGCCGCAATGCCGTAGCGCATCAGCCTGAAGGCCATATGCCTGTCGGGCGTGCTTTGATGCTCGATAAGCACATGCACATAGCCCGGGCCCTCGGTTGTTTTCAGACTGTAAAGCACATCGCTGTAGTAAGGCCGTAAATCGTCCTCGATAAAGCTGCCGGAAAGCAGCTGCAGCGTAGTCAGATCGCAGATTTCCTGTAAATCCACCGGAAGATGTAATTTGATAAAATCTTTAATCGTGGTCGAGTCGGCCAGAAATTGTTTAAAGATAGCATCGTGCGGCGTTGATACGGTTTGCGTTTTTTTCATCGTCCCTGCCTCAATAAGATCGGGCAGCCCTCTGCCCGACCAGGTCACCACCGGCTTCACGCCGAATCGTTTTTCGGACTCTATAGCAGTGGGTCAACGGAAAAAATGGCAGAAAAACAATTATGCGGCGCGACTCGTTAACATTTACTGCAATATTTCACCTGCGACATAAAAATTGCGAGACAGCCCGAAAAATTACCTGCCACCCACCCGGTGATGATTTTAAGTTGCTAAATTAGCTGTTTACGTAAAAACACCTTTTCTCTGAACCGCTCTCAGCCACTTATTAACATATTTTTTAACGGCATAAGTCAAATAACATCACTATTATTCCTCAGAGTTTTTTATCAGATAACCCCGCATTAAATTTATAAAACATTTTATATCAGGAAAATACAAACTGACCGAATTTACTCTGCAATAAAGAGAAAAAGATGCCTGAATAACAGAGCTGGATAAATTCTGAAATCGCGCGAATTAAGCATTAAGCAGTAGACGAAAACACCTTAACCAGGTGATGCTAAAATTATTCTCAGAGCAGTTTAAAACTACATCATTTGTTTCGTCTGGCGCTTTAAAATAGGGCGAAGCGGGAGTCTTTATGAAAACCGAAATAATCACTATCTGGCCTCACGGTGAGGCGCCAGGCGCCAGCGATTCTCGCGTCAGCCCGCAAATTGTCGATCTGGCTAAAGAGTATGAGCCTTTCGATCGCGCCGCTTCCGGCGTGCGCTGCCCGGAGCTGGCTTTCTGGTATCCGGAAACCAGCAACGGCGTAACGCTGCTGGTGGCGCCCGGCGGCGGTTTTGAACGTATTATGATCGATAAAGAAGGCAGCTCGCTGGCGGTGTTCTTTACCTCGATGGGTTACACGCTGGCGGTAATGACCTATCGTTTTCCGCAGGACGGCCATCATGAAGCGGCCGAAGCGCCTTTAGCCGACGCCCAGCGCGCCGTGCGCGTTCTGCGCCATCGCGCGGCGCGGGGTCTTAACGGCAAGAAGATCGTGATGATGGGCTTTTCAGCCGGCGGCTACGTGGCGGCCAGCGTGGGCACGCGCTTTGACGAAAAGCTCTATCCCGTTCAGGATATCGCCGATTCGCTGGCCGCCAGGCCCGATGCGCTGGTGCTGCTCTATCCGGTGATCAGCATGCGTGAAGGCCTGGCGCACGTCGGCTCACGGCTGCGCTTGCTGGGAGAGTGTCCGACCCAGCGCGAAATTGACGCCTATTCGCTGGAAACCCGCGTCACGGCGCAAACACCGCAGACGCTGCTGATCCACGCGGTGAACGACGAATCGGTGCCAATCAACAACAGCATGGTGATGTTCAGCGCGCTGCGGGAGCACGGCGTACCCAGCGAGCTGCATTTCTATGAGCAAGGCGGCCACGGCTTCGGCCTCCGCAACGTGGCGGACTTGCCGCTCGCCAGCTGGCCTATGCTGGTTAACGAATGGCTGCGCGCGCGCAAATGGTAAGGCGCAAAACCCGGCTTAACGCCGGGTTTTCAGCGGGCTGAGCTAAGTCCGATCGGCCCTGTCGTTCGTTAATTCTGCGTGGCGGGAATATCCGAAACCTCCGGCTTTGTGTCATCCACAACCGGCGGCGTCGCACCAGCTTCTGGCTGCATAATCTTCTGCCAGCTCTCATACAGTGCCTGCACGTTGGTTTCCGCTTCGCCCTGCGGCTGCATCAGCAGCATGGTCAAAGGTTGCGACAGCTGCTGGCGCAGTTCCTGATTCAGCATTTGCAGCGTCAGCTCCGACAGAAACTTCTGCCGCAGCTTCTGGTATTGCTCCGGCGCGATATCCACCACCGCGTTCTGCTGCGAGCGCAGGCGCTGGCTCATCAGCACGTCCGTATTGGTGCGGGCATAGGTGGCGAACAGCTTGTTAAGCTCGGCGGTTTTCTGCGCCATCAGCGCGTCAAACTCCTCCTGCGGCAGGCCGTTATCACGGATATTCGCCATTTCATGGGCGACCAGGCTCAGGTTCGCGGCCAGCGTATTGTTGTCCGCGTCCAGATTAATGGCGCACTGCGCGCGCTGATACAGCACCCGGCAGTCGAAACCAACCTGCACTTTTTGCGCTTTGTTGTCGCTTAACACGCGCTGCACGTGCCAGAAGAGCGCCTCGCGCGCCAGATCGCTCTGCCAGTAGCGCTGCAGATTCTGCGAGTCGCGGATCGGCAGCCACGGATTATCCCAGACCAGCGACAGCCGATCCTGACTGAGATTCGCGTTAACCAGATTGATCGGCTGCTGCGGCAGCGGAGAAAGCGTCGGCACTGGCGCAGGCGTTTCACGTTTGCCCTGCAGCGGCGAAAAGGTTTTGTTGATCTGTTCCGCCAGGCCGCGGCTTTCGACGTTGCCGACCACGAACAGCGTCATGGCGTCCGGCGTATACCACTGTTTATAGAAATCGTTCAGCTTCGCCATATCCACCGGCGTGCTTACCGGCAAAGCCGGATCGTGACCCAGCAGCGCGGAGCCCTTCAGGCGATAGCGCCACCAGGGGTCCTGCGGATCGGCAGGCCAGGTGGCGATAGGATCGTCGGCGTTCAGCGCGGTATTAACCGTCTGCTCGTTGACCGCCATATCGCCAACGGTAGCGGCCAGCCAGTTCAGCGCCTCTTTCAGCACTTCAGGACGGTTGTTAGGCAGGCTGAGCGAATAGAGCGTGAAATTATAAGAAGTTACCGCGGGCGGCTGCGGGCGATCCGGATTCATGCTCTGCTGCCATAGCGAGCGCTGCTGCGCCGTGTCCAGCTTCGCGTTATGTACCAGCGCCAGGCGCGGCAGCAGATGGCTGTAGCCCGCCTGCTGAGTGCTCTCCAGCAGCGAACCGGCGTCGACCATCAGACGGACTTCCACGCGGTCGCTGGGGCGCTGCGGCGTGGTCAGTACCTGCCAACGAAAACCGTTGTCCAGTTTGCCCTGCTGCCAGGCGGGATCGGGCTGAAGAGTTTCAGCCTGCACCGAACTGCTGGCGAAGGCCAGCGCTATCCCACCCACTAAAAGACGAATTGTGGTGCCCTGCATGTGAACCCCTAGTCAGTCACAAACCAAAAAAATCGCGTGCGGCCTGCGGCTATCGGTGGAAAGGATAACTCAGGGAAGCCGGCGAACAGCTTTTTAGACCACGCGGCGGCGGCGATGTCCCGCCGCAAAGCGAAAAATAGTCAAACAATGGGGGTTATTATGCAAATGCCCGCCGTGAGGGCAAGTCACGACGGGCATTTCGGCGGATATTTAGCGTTACAGGCGGGTTTCTGTCAGATTCTTCGGCTTTTTCGATGCATTAAGCGTCGCTTTCAGCTGTTTTTCATCCAGCTGATCGACCCACTTCGCCACGACCACGGTCGCTACGCCGTTGCCTACCAGGTTAGTCAGCGCTCGCGCCTCGGACATAAAGCGGTCGATGCCCAGAATCAATGCCAGGCCCGCGATCGGCAGATGGCCGACGGCGGAAAGCGTGGCGGCCAGCACGATAAAGCCGCTGCCCGTCACGCCCGCCGCGCCCTTTGAAGAGAGCAGCAGCACGACCAGTAACGTGATCTGATGGACGATATCCATATGCGCGTTGGTCGCCTGAGCGATAAACACCGCGGCCATCGTCAGGTAAATCGACGTTCCGTCCAGATTGAAGGAGTAACCGGTCGGAATCACCAGGCCCACCACCGATTTTTTACAGCCCAGCTTTTCCATCTTGTCCAGCATCCGCGGCAGCGCGGATTCCGAAGAGGAAGTCCCCAACACAATCAGCAGCTCTTCTTTGATATAAGCGATAAATTTAAAGATGTTGAAGCCGGTGACGCGGGCAATCAGGCCCAGAACCACAACCACGAACAGCACGCAGGTAATATAGAAGCAGATAATCAGCTGGCCCAGCTGCACCAGCGAACCCACGCCATACTTACCGATGGTGAAGGCCATCGCGCCAAAAGCGCCGATCGGCGCGAGGCGCATAATCATATTGATGATGCCGAAAATAACTTTGGCGAAGCTGTCGATAAAGTTAAATACCAGCGTGCCTTTGTCGCCCAGACGATGCAGCGCGAAGCCAAACAGGACGGCGAACAGCAGCACCTGCAGGATGTTGCCGCTGGCGAAAGCGCCGATTACGCTGCCGGGAATGATATCCATTAAAAAGGCGACGATACCCTGCTGCTCCGCCTGCTGCGCGTAAACGGCGACGGCTTTGGCGTCCAGCGTGGAAGGATCGACGTTCATGCCCGCGCCCGGCTGCAGCACGTTAACCACAACCAGACCGATAATCAGCGCGATGGTGCTGACGATTTCAAAATAGAGCAGCGCTACCGCGCCGGTCCGGCCTACGGCCTTCATGCTCTCCATACCGGCGATGCCTGTCACGACGGTACAGAAGATAACCGGGGCGATAATCATCTTGATCAGCTTGACGAACGCGTCGCCCAGCGGCTTCATCTGCGCGCCCAGCTCGGGATAAAAATGGCCCAGCAGAACGCCGATGGCGATCGCGGTTAATACCTGAAAATAGAGGCTTTTAAACAGGGAAGTTTTCATAAAGTATCCGTTAACATCTGCGGCGGGTGACATTGCTGTGGTTATTTTGACAACAGGCCAAAAGTAACACCACGTTAACCGGATTGATATAATCTGCTACATTATGCGCGGACGAGCGTTTGATTTTATGAGCTGAATCACTTCAGCTTCGGGTATGACAGGCCTCTCAAGGCCGGATAAAAGTTACGTTTTGGTTAATTCAGGTGGGCAGTTCTGCCGATGCCGGAGAGGAGGCGGAGCGACGTCCTGCGTTGCAAAATGCTTAAAACAGGATCTATCGCTGCCTTATTCCATAACGCTAAAGCGCAGCCGTTTCGCGTCGATTATTCCTGCCTTACGATGCTTTGCTCCCGCCGCGCTTGCTTTTATCCGCGCCCTTGCCGTTAAAAATAACGCTGTTCGAACGCTTCGGGCGGCAGCGCTTCGGCGTAAAGATAGCCCTGGCCAAGATGGATGCCGCGCGCCAGCAGCCAGTCGCGCTGAGCATCGGTTTCTACGCCTTCGGCGATCACCTCCAGCTGGACGATCTCCGCGATAGCCGCTACCACGCGCACCATAGTATCGTCCTCAGGCAGCTCGCTGACGAAGCTGCGATCCATTTTCAGCTTGCTGATGGGCAACGATTTAAACTGGCTCAGCCAGTTCAGGTTGGCGTAGCCCATCCCGAAGTCGTCCAGCGCCACGGCGACGCCCGCCTGCTGCAGATCGTTAAGCAGACGCAGCGCCAGCTCGGGTTCGCCGACCTGCGCCGTCTCGGTAATTTCCAGCATCAGGCTGCCTGGCCTGATACCGTATTGCTGAATCAGCGCTCGCAGGTGCGCGACTCTGTCCGGCTCGCGCAGCTGTACGGCGGATATATTCACGCTGAGCGGCAGCGCAATACCGCGCTGTTGCCACGCCGCCAGAATCCGGCACGCTTCCTCGAACACCCAGCGGCCAAGCGCGCTGATAACGCCGTTTTCTTCCGCGTTGACGATCAGATCTTCCGGCAGGCTCCAGCTGCCATCGGGCTGGTGCATCCGCAGCAGTACTTCGGCGCCGACCAGCTGGCCATTGCGCATATCGACCTGCGGCTGCAGAAATACTGCGAACCGGCCATCGTTCAGGCCCTGCAAAATAGCGTGTTCCTGAGTCAGCCGCTTGTGCGCCCGCTCGGTCATGGCGGGATCGAAAAAGAGGATCTGATTTTTACCCTCAAGGCGCGCCGACATCATCGCCGAAGCCGCACGTTTCAGCAGTTCTGGCGCACACGAACAGCGCGCCGCCATGCCAATGCTGATGGTCGGTCGGATTTGCATCTCCTGCAGCGTCACCGGCTGGGTCAGGCGCAGCTGCAGCAGACGCGCCATGCGCATAGCGCGAACGGGCGTGCTGGCGCGCTTCATCAGCAGCACGAAATCGCTGTCCGACAGCTGACCGACCACCGTCTGGCTGTCGACACAGTTGCGGATCTTATCCAGCAACGTCAGCGTCAGCGCGTCGCGCTGCTCGTCCGTTATAACGCCGTTAGCCTCCTGCAGCGTTTCAATACGCAACGCCATCAGCGTGAAGCTCTCTTCGTCCGCTATCGCCTCGATATGCTGTTCGAGCAGCGCCAGAAACAGCGCCTGATTAGGCAGCCCGGTAAGCGCGACGCGCGTGGTCAGGCGGCTCATCTCGTCGTGCACCGTTTCGATAATCTGCTGATTGTAGTTATAGCTGCGGATCAGGATACCCAGCTCGTCGTCGCGATGGCGAGCGGGCAGCGCCAGCTGATGACCAATCGCTTCCTGCGGCGGTAAATCGTGCAGCTCGGCGGCGATCCGGCGCAGCGGCCTGACCATCAGTTTGTTGATGCACCAGCTGATGGCCACCGAGAGGATCAGCGCCAGCAGCAGATAGGTCGTCACCATAGTGGAGAGCGCGCTGAGGATAAACTGGTAAACGCGCCAGGAGTCGGCCTGCAGCACCAGCAGCGCCAGCGGCTTGGGATTGGCCGGCTCTACCGAATAGAGCGGCACCGTGATCTGCACGGGCAGTTCAAAAATAGCGGCTATCAGCTTTGGCACCGGCTTCGCCGGTTCAAAATCGGTATGCAGCGTTTGCAGCCCGTTCGGCAGCACCACTTCGGCGCGCGCCAGGATCCCGGCGGGCTTGAGCGAATTAAGAATATGTTCGGCCTGGGTGATATCCGCTTTCAACACCGACTGCGACAGCGGCTGACGCACGGTATGCGCTACGTTTTCCATCTGTTGGGCGTAGTCAATCCTGCGCTGCTGCACAAAGTGGAAAAGCTGAATGACGATAAAAATCAGTATGGTGACTACGGCGACGCCGGACACCGTCGCCATCTGTTTTATCGTTAAGGAACGACTAACGCGCAAGCCTGTTCTCCGCAAAACTGAATGCTGCCAGAAAGGCGGCAAAAACAGCCCTGAGTATATCCTATGACAGGCACTTGTTAAGACATCCCTGAAAGCTACTGACCGATTAAGCGTTTTCCGATGGGCTTCGGAGGTTATTTAAAGTCCGCGTAGGGCGTCAGCGGCTGCGGCGGCATATCAAGATCGCCTTCCCAGCCCGCCATCGAATAGCGCAGATAAAGCATGCCGTGGCTTGGCGTATAGTCTTTCGCCTGCTGGATATCCATGCCCAAACCCAGCGTCCAGTGCGCGCTGAGCCGCCGCTCCACCACCGCCTGCAGCGTATAGCCGAAGCCGCTGCTGCTGCTGCTGTCGCCGCGCGGGTTATCGCTGGTCAGCGCGCCGAAGCTTAGCGGATAGCGCGACTGGCCGCGCGTGCGGGAATGGGACCAGGAAACCGAGCCGCCCAGATCGAATGACCAGTTCTCCGTCCGCTGGCGATAAGTTAACGGCACCGACAGCGAGTTATAGCTCTGTGGACTGTAGTAACCACCCTGGCCGAGCGAATAGTCGCTTAAATCCTGCGCGTAGTGCCACAGCATACCGTTGAGGCCGATGGTCGCCCGTCGGTTGTTTTCGTTAATCAGCTTGTAGTAATAACCCGCCATCAGCCGCTCGCGGGAGTTGTCCTTGACGTTTTCGCCGGTGATCTGATGCGCGCTGATATCGGCCCAGACGCCGTGCGCGCCGCCCTGGTCATAGCTCAGGCCGACCGCGCCGCCGGTGGCGACCACGCCGCCCCAGGTTTTGCCGCTGGCGGTATTGGGATCGCGCGCGCCCGCATAGGCCAGCAGCGAGCTGGAGATGGGACGACGGGAAGCGGTCAGCGAAACGCCCAGATCCTTCACGCTGGTGTTCCAGGTAAAGCCGCCGACCCAGTTGGTGACCTCGAAGCCCAGCGGCGTGGTGCCGATATCCGCCGACCATTTGTCGCTGTTGTAGCCGACGCCGACGCTGGTGCCGTTCTGGTGCTGGCGAAAGTCGCGGTTACAGGTCGCATCGTCGTTGGCGCAGGTGCCGTAGTTTTCGTCGATATTGCCGAGGCTGTTGCGCGAGAAGGTGCCTGCCGAGATATCGACGTTATCTAACCGCAGCCAGCCTTTGCCCTGGCCGAACGGCGTTTCCGCCTGCATCATCGTCGTGTGCGCGGTGAAATCGGAGACGCCGCCGGTGCCTTTGTTGCGGGCGTAATCCTCTTCCAGCGTCAGGACGGTGTCCTGCTGGCGCGCCAGATCGGCCGCCTCGCTGCGGATGCCACGCTTCAGCCAGTCGTCCCGCTCGTCGTTGCGCGTCAGCCGCGTATACTCTTCCGTGCTCTGCGGCGGCGCGGCGGCGATGCCGCTGGCGACCATCGCCTGCCGATAGTCATACTGCGCGGCGGCAGGTTGGTTCTGCGCCGCTTCCAGCCGGGCCGCGTCGCGGAATACCAGCGCGCTGCTTTGCGACGGCATCTCCTGCGCCGCCTTCGGCTTAAGCAAGCCATAAAGCGTAGCCGCGCGGGCAGTATCGCCGACGCTTTGCGCCGCGTTAGCTACGCGTCTTCCTGTATTTATGCTCTCTTCCGCTATGGCTGGCGGTAGCGTCTGAAGCCGCGCTTTCGCCGCAGGCAGATCTTTCAGCGCTACCAGCGCTTCGATTTCGCCCAGCCGCGCGTCGTTGTTCTGCGGCTCTTTTTCGCTGACGTCACGATAGCGCGCCAGCGCCTGTTCCGCGTCGCCGCGCTCCAGCGCCCAGTCCGCTTCGGTCAGCGTGATGCGGCTGGAAGGCGGCAACTGGCCAAGCAGCGCGATGGCCTGGCTCTCCTGACCGCTGGCACGCAGCTGGTCGGCACGGGCGATAACCCTGTCCGTTTCCAGCCGGGCGGTCAGCTCTTTGATATTTTGATCCTGCTTCTCTGCGGGCAGCGTGTGCAGCTGCCGCAGCGCTTCTTCGGCGCGATCGCTGCCGGAAAGATAGAGTGCGTAGGCGTAAACCTGCGTTGGCGCGCCTGGCTGGCGCTGCGCCATCGCCGCCATTTGCCGATCCGCCGCCTGCGGCTGGCCCGCCTGACGCAGCGCGCCCGCCAGCCGGTAGTTCAGCCAGACATCGTCCGGCGCGCCCTGCTGCGCCTGGCGGTACTGTTCCGCCGCCTGCGCCCAGCGTCCGGCCGCCGCCTGTTTATCGCCTTCCGCGCTCAGCGTGCTGCTGCGCAGGCTGACCAGCGTCGCGCCCAGCGATCGTTTTTGCGCGGCGGGCAGACCGTTGATAAAGGCCAGCGCTTTTTCCGGCGACTGCTGCTGGTAAAGGTTCACTAACCGCTGCGTTGCCGTGGCGTTGCCCGGATCGATCTGGCGTGCCCGACGGAACAGCGATTCTGCCGCCTGCGGATTTTTCTGCGCCAGCGCCACGTCGCCCAGGCCGATTAGCGCGTAGCCGTCGGTGTTATCCAGGCTTTGCGCCTGTTGATAGCTGCGCGTCGCGCCGCGAATATCGCCCGCCGCCAGCGCTTTGTCGCCTGCGGCAATCGCCAGCCAGTAGCGGTTGGACTTGAGCAGGCTTTGCCATTTGCCGATATCCGTGCCCTGGGCGTCGGCCGCCACGGCCCGCTGAAAATAGCCGTCCGCCTCTTCACGCTGGTTGGCGCGCGCCAGCGCCTGGCCCATCGCGCCCAGCAGATCGGCATCGTTCGGACTGGCCTTCAGCGCCGCCCGCAGCGCGGGAATAGCCGCCGTGCTTTCGCCCTTGTCGATCAGCGCCAGACCGCGCAGCCGCTGCTGATAAGCGGGATCGGCCAGCATCTTTTCCTGCCGCGCCAGCTCAAGCTGCCCGTCCGCCTGGGGTTTATCGCTGGTGAAGGTCTGCAGATAGGTTTTCAGCTGCGCCACGGTTTCCGGCGTCACCGGCTGCGACTTGATATCGCTCAGCCACAGCTCGGCCGCCTGCGTGCGGCCAGCGGGTTCGTTAGCCACTTCCTGCAGCTGTTTCACTGCCGCCGCGCGGTTGTCCTGGCTCAGCTGCAGCTGCGCGATGGCCATTTTAACGTTGATGCTGCCCGGCGCGTCGCGATCCAGCGTCTCCAGCTGCTTCAGCGCTTCAGGCTGCTGGTCAGGCAAACGAGCCACCAGCCGCCAGTACTCCAGCGCGATATCGTTGGAAGGGAAAACGCCGTGAAACAGCTTGTCCCAGGCGGCGCGCGCCTCCGGCAGACGCCCGGAAGCGGCCAGCAGCCTCGCCTGCTGGAATTGCTGTCGGCCTTCGTCGGAGATCAGCACCAGGCTGGCTTCCGCCTGCCGCGTCGACAGCGCGTCCGGCGCCAGCTTTTTCAGCCGCGCCAGCCTCCCCCGCGCCCGATCCTGCTGACCCATACGCAGATCCTGGCGGATCTGCGCCGCCACAACCTGCGGATTGTCCGGCGCGATTTTCTCCAGACGATAGAGCGACTGGCTGACCAGATCGAACTTATTGGTCGCCTCGCCAACGCGCACCTGCTGCAGCAGCCAGTCGAGCGGCGCGACTTCCGCCGCCTGAGCCGCCACGCAGCCCAGCGGCAGCAGCAGCGCGGGAGCAATCCAGCGCGGGCTCACTACAGATCGTCCTCATCGCCCAGGCGACGACGGCTGACAGCGCGCATCAGTCGCCACAGCAGCAGTGCGAACAGCACCACCACTATCGCGGCGAACAGCGCCAGCAGCATCGGATGAGTCGCCAGCGCGTTCCAGACTTTCTCCCACCACGGCAGATGACCGACATACCAGGTATCGCCCACGCGCAGGCTGTTAACGCCGGATTCGCGGATAATCGACGCCGAGCCGAAAATGGCCGCGCGCTTGCCGCTGTCGATCAAAGCGCCGTTCAGCAGCTGCCAGGCGCGCGGACTGTCCGCCAGCAGCGCCACGACGCTACGTTGATCAAAGAAAGGCGATTTAAAACTGACGATCGCCGCCATCGGGCCGTTCGAGCTGATAGAGGTCTGGCTCTCCGCGTGCATATCCTCAGACGACAGCGGCTGCGTGGAGAAATTATCCTGGCGATTCGGCTTGTTGACCCAGCTTTTCGCCGCGTCCACCAGCAGATTGATTTTACTGTCGTCCTTCAGTTCCTGCGGAATTTCGCCGATCATCAGCAGATCGTCATCCTGTTCTTTCGCCCGGCTCCAGTCATCGGTCATCTGCACTTTCAGCGCCGGATAGCCAGTCTGCGCCGAGATATTACCCAGCGCGTTAAGCAGCGCGCTGACCTTGTCCGCTTCCGGCTGCGGATTGACCAGCACCAGCGTCTGCGCCATGTCGGCGTTGCGGCTGAACGGGAAACCGGCGTTAGCAAAGGCGCGCAGCGAAGGCATCTGCATATAGTGGCGATAGCCGGAGAAATCGATAGTGGAATTCTCGTCAATGACCACATGGTTGGCGACCGGCGTCACGGTTTCGCAGCGTCCTTCATTGGTGGCGCTGTTATAGGTGCCGCCCATAAAGATGCTGGCGTAATCGAAATCGAAGCGTAGCTGATTGACCACGCCCAGGCGCAGCGCCGGAATGGTCAGCTGCGTGCTGCCGTCGGTCAGCCCCTGAATCAGCGGAATGCGCAGCAGCTGTTTGCCGCTATCGTTTTTGCCGGGCAGCGGATAATCCTGCACAAACTGGTTGTTAAGGTGAATCGCCAGCCTGGAGCCGTCATCCTGCATCGGCGTGGTGTAGCGGTAATTGATATTCATATCAATGCCGCGCGCGCGAACCAGGAAGAGATCCGGCGGCAGCTTCAGCGTTACCGCAATCGGGTTCGGCTGCAGCCCGTCGCTTTGCAGCTGGTCAGCGTACTGCTGCAGCTCGCCAAACGTGGTTGGCCGATCGGTACGCACCCAGTTTGGCGCGTCATACAGTTTGCGCGGCGCCAGCTCTTTGACTTCGTCCACGGTGGCGCTCTGCCCACGCAGCAGCACGTCGCCCTGCGCAATGCCCTGTACCGCCTTCAGCAGATCCTGGTCGTCACGTCCCATAATCAGCAGCATTTTCTCGTAGGGATCCTGCGGCTGATTGACGATGGCGATGGTGGGTTTATCCACCGGCGGCATCGCTTTCAGGAAGTCGGGGCGGCGATCGTTGGTGGCGAACACCACCGCGTGCTGCTGTTCCGGCAGCTTGTTGTACATCACCGGGAACGACTGGCCGCGCCAGTCCGCTTTGGTGCCGAACCACGAAGCCAGCACGGCGGCGGCTTTCTGCTCGCCCAGATCGGGCGCGCCGGCAAACACCATCGGCAGGATCAGCGGACGGTTGTCGCGCGTATCGAAAAAAGGCTCCGGAAAATGAGAAAGATCGTCCCGCACCGGCAGTTTCTGCAGCGTCAGCGCCAGCGAGCTCTCTTTGCCGATATCCATCCAGACCGCGCTGTTGGCCGGGTTTTCGCACAGGTTAGTGTAGTGGCCGACCAGCTCCAGCCGCACGCGGTTAAAATCGCCGATAAAGCGCGGATCGAGCGGCAGCTGTAGCTGACCGGGTTTACCCAGTTGCTCCTGGGTTATCGGCACCAGGCCGACCATTTCATCATTAAGATAGACTTTGAGATGCGAGATCGACGGCAGCAGCGAAGGCGAAGGCAGATAGCTCAGATTCAGCATCGCTTTAGTCACCACCTCGTCGCTGCGCACGCCAAATTCAATCTGTCCCTGCGTGCGCGTGCCGGTCAGTTTAAAAGTGCCCGGCGGCGGCGCAATCTGCGCGAAGGTCTGCGTCACTTCGCGTACAGGCGCGGCGGGATCGACGTTCACCGGCGCGGCGGGCGCGTCGGATGCAGCCATCGGCAGCGGCGCGGCGTCGGGCGCCGCATGGGTTAGCGGCATAACGCCCATCAAAACAGCAGTGAACCAGCGTAGTTTTCTCGTCATCGTTTCATCATCAACTTTGCGTCAGCGAGCGGCGGGATCGGGTCGTCCCACGCCCTTCGGGAAAAATGAGGCTACCCAGCCGGTAAAGCGCGTCAGCCCGGCAAAAAAGCCACGCAGCGGTTGCGGCCCGTACTCGGCCAGCCGCAGGTAGCCTTTAAAGCCCAGCACCATGATATCGGCGAAGCTTTGCATCGGTTTGTCTTCGGGAAAACCGTCCTGCCACAGCGCCCAGGTGTCGGCGCGGGCAAAGGTGCACTGAATAAATTCGATATGCTGTTCGGTGGTCAGCTCGTGCAGACGAATACCGGCGCGGCGGCCAAAGGTGCGCTGCACGAAGCAGGGGAAACTGAACTCCTGCTGGCCGCGCCGCAGCAGCAGCCAGACCTTCTCATTCTCTTTCAGCTGATTCTCTTCGCGCAGCTCCAGGCCGACGCCGCCGTCGGAGTAATCGCGCAGCGTGCAAGGCAGCATATGGCCATCCTCGCGGGCCAGCGCCGCAGGCATGGCGATCTCTACCCTGTGCGCCTCGCGAAGCTGACGAGCCTCTACGGAAACCGCCACCGCGCCGCCGAGGATAATCATGTTGTAAATCACCCAGACCACGCTGACCAATACCGTCAGGATCTCATTCGGCGGGCCGTAGTTCAGGCGCCAGATGGCGGCGATAATCCCGGCGACGTTGATCAACACCAGAAACATATAGGGCCGCGTAATCACCCAGTCGAGATGCTGCTCTTCGACCAGGCCGCCTTTCGCCGTAACGTTGAATTTGCCCTTGTGCGGATTGAACAGCGCCACCGTGGTCGGCCGCGCGATATACCAGGCGAGCACCGTTTCATACACCTCGCTCCAGAACGAGTGTCGCCAGCGCCCCTGAATACGCGAGTTGGTCAGGCTGGTGTGCAGCATATGCGGCAGCACGAAGATGGCGATCGCCAGCGCTGGCGCATAGATGATGTAGGCGTGGAACAGCAGGAAAGCCAGCGGCGCCAGCAGGAAGATCAGCCGGGGAATGCCGGACAAAAAGTGCAGCATGGCATTGGCGTAGCAGAGACGCTGCACCAGTTTTAGCCCTTTGCCCATCAGCGGGTTATCCAGCCGGAAGATCTGCACCATGCCACGCGCCCAGCGAATACGCTGGCCGATATGGGCGGAAAGGCTCTCCGTCGCCAGCCCGGCGGCCTGGGGAATGCGGATATAGGCCGAGGTGTAGCCTTTACGGTGCAGACGCAGCGAGGTATGCGCGTCTTCGGTAACGGTATCCACCGCGATGCCGCCGATTTCGTCCAGCGCGGTACGTCGGATCACCGCGCAGGAGCCGCAGAAAAACGCCGCGTCCCAGATATCGTTGCCGTCCTGCACCAGCCCGTAGAACAGCGTGCCTTCGTTCGGCGTGCGGCGGAAACGGCCCAGGTTGCGTTCAAAAGGATCGGGCGAGAAGAAATGGTGCGGCGTCTGCAGCATCGCCAGCTTTGGATCTTTGACGAACCAGCCGAGCGTTATCTGTAAAAACGAACGCGTCGGCACGTGGTCGCAGTCAAAAATCGAGACGAACTCGCTGCGGCAGTGCGTACGCAGCGCGTGGTTGATGTTGCCCGCTTTGGCATGTTCGTGCGTCGGCCGCGCGATATAGTTCACGCCGATTTTTTCCGCGAAGGCGCGGAACTCCGGCCGGTTGCCGTCATCCAGCACGTAGACGTTGAGCTTGTCCTTCGGCCAGTCGATACCCAGCGCAGCATACAGCGTCGGCTTAACCACGCTCAGCGGCTCGTTGTAGGTCGGCACCAGCAGATCCACCGTCGGCCAGCTGCTGATATCTTCCGGCATGGAAACCGGCGGCCGGTTCAGCGGCCACAGCGTCTGGAAATAGCCCAGAATCAACACCACCCACGCGTAGGTTTCCGCCCCGATTAGCAGCACGCCAAAGGTCAGACTCAGCGGATCGTCCCAGTTCAGCGTCGAGGTGTAACGCCACCAGAGATAGCGGCAGGAGATGGTCAGCGACAGCACGATCAGCATCATGGTCGACAATCGGCCAGGAACGCGCCGCACCACCATCGCCACGCCCCACAGCAGCACCACAAAGATAAACTGCGTCATGAGATCGAACGGCTGTGAAATACAGAGGATCGCCAGCGCTGTCGCCACCACGATCGCCACGGCGAACAGCGCTTTACGCAGCAGCGGCGGCAAACGGCGCAGGCTACGCTCGACCCGCTTTTCCATATCGCGCGCCTCCGCTTTTTCCGGCAGTTTGGCCAGCCAGTTGTAAAAACGCTGGCGCGGCGTGCGCAGGGTATAGCGGCCCGCGCGATCGCTCAGCGAAACGCCGCTAAAAGGGATCACCAGCAGCAGCCACAGCGTCTGCAGCAGATAGCGCAGAATATCTGCCGGACGCGGCCTTTCCGGCGAGATATGCGGATAAAGGCGGCGGCGCTGCGCCTGCACGTGCTGCCAGGCTGGCGTTTCAAAACGCAAAAAAGCCCAGCCGAGCGCCACCCAGAAGCACTGAATAGCGGCGGTCGCGCCGCCGGCGCCGTGCTGGCGGTAGCCGGAATAGCGCTCGCGCAGCGCCGCCGTGGCCGCAGGCATTAACAGCCAGTGCAGCGGCCTCATGCGCGCTCCCGCAGATTGATCAGCGCCCAGTTGGCGAAAGTCATCATGCCTTCTGCCGCAAGTGCGTGCGGCCGGTATTCGCCCAGCGGCTGCTTGTTCAGCAGCGCTTCCGCCACCGCTTCATCGCGATGAATCGTTAAAGGGATAAAGTTTTTCAGGCTGTTGACCCACAGCTGGTGCAGATCCTGCTGCGCCTTGCTAACCGGCGAAAACTGATTGAGCAGAAACAGCGAATGCGGCACAAAGGTCTGCTGATGCAGACGCAGATGGCAGTTGGCGTCCGGCGTCGCCACCATTAATACGCGATCGGCCAGCGCCAGCATCGCCCGCGTCCACGGCGTATCGCCAGCCGGCACGTCGAGCAAAATCCAGGGGTAAAGCCGCTTTAACGCTTCGATTTGCGTCGTCCAGAGGTGGCTGTATTTCTCCGGCTGGCGGATAAAATCCATGCGCTCGTCGTCGTTGATCCGCCCTGCCGGAATAAAATCCAGCCCCGGCGCGTAGCGCAGCGCGCTCTGCTGCCACGGTAAGCCGTCAAGAGCCGTGCGCAGCCAGCCGCGCGGCTGGCCGACCGCCATATTGAAGTGCATACGCAGCAGATTATCGGCCGATAAATCGATAGCGATGACCTGTTCACCCAGCCGGTTCAACGCCCAGGCGAAGGCGGCGGTCAATGAAGTCGCTCCGGCGCCGCCTCTGACGCCCTGTAAAGCAATGACCGTCATTACTGCCCCTCGTGCTGCGCGGCACCGGCCAGCTCGGCCAGCAGCGGCCAGCGGTTCAGTATCCCGGCCAGCCTTTCCTGGCGATCGATATCGATATAGCGCCAGTTCTGTAGTGAAAAAGCGCGTTCCAGTTGCGCAATATCGTCCTGGGATTCACGCGCCACCGGCAGCGTTTTATCAGCGAGTTGACTCATAGAGATAGCCCCAGAAGGCAGCAAAAAATCCGCCCCGAGCAAGAAAATTCTTAGGTCGGGTTCAGGTCGGTTTGCTATAAGTTGTAATGTATATTAGCCAGAATACAATGATGCTACTTCATTTTTTAACTGGACTACACTCTAGCCGTAGAATAAGCCGGGTTGCGAAATATCTTATGACATCGCCATTTACGTTAGGATTTGATCAAGTCAGAGATGAGTTGATGCTGATGCAGCCATCGGGATGTTACTGGCTGACGGCCAACCGTCAGGAGGACGCCCGTATTCTGGCGCGTCAGTGCATCGCTGCGCAGCGTTCGGTAACGCTGATCGCGTCAGGCCTGGCGCCGGAAACGCTGCTTTCGCCCGCACCGGTCGGCGGGCCTGCGGCCATCCCGCTTTTTTCCCTGCCGGAAACCCGTCGGGCGCTGCTCGCTTTCACGAACGATCTGGCACGCGTGCTGCCGGAAAAACCGCGACTGGTCCTGTTTTTCGCCCCGGCGACGCTGTGGGAAAAACTCAGCCAGGAAGAGCTGCGGCAGTGGACGAAAAGGCTTCAACACTTTCTTGCTGCTAAACCCATCGCGCTGCTAATCATTAGCTTTGGTTCAGTAATCAATACGCTACGTGGTCAGCTGCAGACGCTTTATCGTCATGTGGATGGCCTGGCGCAGCTCGACTGGCAGCAGGACAGCTGGGACTACCGCATTAACTGGTGGGCCAACGGCGGCGGCATGCTGGCAGATCGCGAATTAAGACTGGCCCTGAATATGGACCAGTTTACGCTGCAGGAGCAGGAGCAGAGCGCGCCGCTGACGCTGAACGACGAAACGCTCTGGCTGGCGGAGAAATCCGTGCTGGAAGGCGCGCCGCCTTTGTCGAATCAGTGGACGCTGTATGAGGACAACACGGATCTGCATAATCGCGCGCAGCAGGCGAACGCCGCGACGGTGATTTTCAGCCTGCAGCATAACGATCAGATCCCCACGCTGGCGGAGCAGATTCATAATTTGCGCCGTACGCGCGGCAGCGGCCTGAAAATCGTGGTGCGTGAGATGCGCCCTTCGCTGCGCTACAGCGACGAGCGGCTGCTGCTGGCCTGCGGCGTCAACAGCATTGTGCCGGTCAACGCCACCATGTCGCGCTTTCTGACCATGCTGGAAGGCATCCAGGGCCAGTCCTATAATCGTCATGTCCCGGCCGACCTGCAGGCGCTGATGAAATCGATGCAGCCTTTACAGGCGCGCGGCTACCTGACGCTGCCGGAATTTTGTCAGTCGGTCACGCTGCTGGTGAACAATACGCTGCTGCCGGAAAACGGCAAAGGGCTGCTGGTGGCGCTGCGTCCCGTTCCCGAACTGAAACCAGAGCAGGCGCTGACGCTGTGCAAACCGCGCCGTTATGGCGACCTGGTCACGCTGGTAGGCGACAGGCTTTATCTTTTCCTCTCATCCTGCCGCTTCAGCGACCTGAATACCGCGCTGAAGTTTATCTTCCAGCTGCCGCACGATGAGATTTTCTCTAACCGACTGGTATGGCACGAGGATTTGCAGATCCTGTCGGAGGTGCGGCAGATGACCAGCCAGGTGCCGACCGCCTGGCGCGACGCGCCTGTACCGCGGGCGCCGGAGCAAACAGTGGCCGCGCCTGTGGTAACAGAGCGCCGGCAGCCGCAGAACATTATCCTGGGTCAGGATTCACCGGACAATCTGCCATGACGTTAATGGATGGCGTGCAAATCCTGATCCTGCTGGTTCTGCTGCTGCTGCTGCTGAAACCCTTTTACGCCCGCTGGCTGCCCAGGCAGTGGCGGGGCCTGGTGCTGCGGGTTACGCCGCCTCGCGCGCTGAAATATGAAGGCATCTGGCGGCGTAACTCTTCTGAATCGGATAAGTCATGAGTCAATCCAGGATTCGTCAACCTGCTGCCTGGCGTGGCCTGGGCGGCTGGAATTTCTATTTTTTGATCAAATTCGCGCTGCTGTGGTTTGGTTACCTTAACTTTCACGCTCTGACCAACCTGGTCTTTCTGGCGTGGCTGCTGCTGCCGCTGCCTAACGAGCGGCTGCATCGGTGGCGCAACTGGATCTCGCTGCCCATCGGCTTTGCCCTATTCTGGCACGATACCTGGCTGCCTGGCCCGCAGAGCATCGCCAGCGAAGGCAGCCAGCTGGTCGGTTTTTCCGGCGCTTACCTGTTGGATTTGGCTAACCGTTTTATCAACTGGCAAATGGTCGGCGTCGGCTTCGTGATGCTGGTGCTCTATCTGTTTATCTCACAGTGGCTACGCGTCTCGGTGCTGGTGTCGCTGATGCTGCTGTGGATCAACGTGGTGAATATGGCCGGGCCCTCTTTTGCGCTGCTGCCGACCAAAGAGGCGACGCCGCCGGTGGCGCTTAACACCGCCGCGCAGCCGAATAAGGCTGCCGCCAACGCCAACGCGATGGATCAGTCCGCGCCGCCGACCAGCGCCAATCTGACCGCTTATCTGAATAAGTTTTACGCCAGCGAAAAGCAGCGCGTCACGCATTTTCCCGATTCGCTGCCAGCAGATTCAGCGCCTTTCGATATCCTGGTGATCAATATCTGTTCGCTTGCCTGGTCGGATGTGGACGTCGCGCAGCTGCGTGGCCATCCGCTGTGGAAGCATTTCGATATCGTGCTGAACAATTATAACTCCGCGACCGGCTACAGCGGCCCGGCGGGCATTCGCCTTCTGCGCGCCAGCTGCGGCCAGACCTCGCACAGCGATCTCTACAAGCCGACCGATCGACAGTGTTATCTGTTTGATAACCTGGCTAAGCTGGGCTTTAAAGAGCAGCTGATGATGGATCACACCGGCGTCTTCGGCAACTATCTGCAGGAGCTGCGCGACGATGGCGATCTGCAGGCGCCGCTGATGTCGCAGGCTGGCATCAGTGCTTCCTGGACCTCGTTCGACAGCACGCCGGTATTTAACGACGGCGAGCTGATGCAGCGCTGGCTGGATGACCGGCAGAAAAGCGCGGAAGCCCGTACCGCGACTTTCTACAATCTGATCCCGCTGCACGACGGCACGCGCGAGCTGGGCAGCACCAAAACCGCCGCCTGGCAGCCGCGCGCCAAACTGCTGTTCGACCAGCTTGACGCCTTCCTGACCAATCTGGATAAATCGGGTCGCCGCGTGATGGTGATGGTGGTGCCAGAGCATGGCGCGGCGCTGCAGGGCGACAAAATGCAGATGTCCGGCCTGCGCGATATCCCCAGCCCGAGCATTACCCATGTGCCGGTCGGCATTAAGTTTGTCGGCATGAAAGCGCCGCATCAGGGACAGCCGCTCACCGTGGAAGCGCCAACCAGCCTGCTGGCGCTCTCCGATCTGGTTTCCCGCGTGGTGGATGGTCAGGTGTTCAATGCCGCCAACGTCAATATGTCGGTGCTGACCGAGAATCTGCCGCAGACTCAGGTAGTGTCGGAAAACGACAACGCGGTGGTCATGATGTATCAGGGCAAACCCTGGATCAGGCTAAACGGCGGCGACTGGGTCGCTTATCCGCAGTAGCGTGACTGAAGAGGCACCGGCCTGGCGTCGGTGCCTTTTGTTCAGGCTCAGCTTATCTTCTTGCCATTTAAATCATAAACCGTGCGCTGCCAGCGGCGATCGGGCCGATTAACGAAGGAAGTCAGCTCCAGCGCTTTAACCGCGCCGCTGATATTGCCATCGGCATCCGTTGTCACCGCGTTCCAGTTAGCGGAGCAGTGCAGGTAGTTGGCCGCCAGCAAAGCTATCTCTTCTGCAGTAAAATCGACAGCTTCCCGGCCGTGGCGCACGGCATGGCTCAGCGCCAGCGCTTTTTCACACAGCGGCTGTAGCTCTTCCGGCAGCTTCAGCGCCTCTTCGTCAATCTCGCTGAAAACCACGCCCGCCGCCTGCGCGGCGTCGATCATGGCCCGTAGCGCCACTTTCGACCAGTCGTTACGCACGATGCGTCGCAGCACCACAGCCGCGCCGCTGCGTTTTTGCAGCATACCGTAGCGATCGGCGGGCATACGATCGTCAAACCAGGTGCCGATCTCCGTCTCGCCGTTTTCTATATAGGGCGCAATCGTCGGATACGCTTTCATTCTCTCCAGCTCTTCGCTGGCGGCGCGGTAAAGTCTTGTGGCGCTATCCGCGGTGGTGAGCGGCACGGTTTCAAACTGCGGACGCGTCAGAAAGCAGGTTTCCTGTTCGACAGCATGGTAGCCGCCGCCGATATCCGAATGCGCGCCCGGCAGAGCGACTTCCGGCCAGGCAGGTTTGACGCTGTTCAGCGCGAAGTTGAAACGGCATTCGTGCTGTGCGGTCAGATGAAAAACTTTTTCGGCCACGCCGGGACGCAGCTCGAGGTTCACATCGCCGGTATGCGCATTATTGGGATTCATGCCGTTAGCCAGCGTGGCGACGGCGGCAACCGTGTCAAAAAGCCCCAGAAAGCGGGTTTTGCCGGCAGCCCGGCCGCGGTACTCCACGCCTTCCAGCCCACGCTGAATAGCGTCGATAATCTCTTTGTCCTGATTAAATACCCGATTAGCGAAATGGCGTGCGGCCGCCGCGCCGCGGCTGAAGCCGAAAATGTCGAACTGCAGCTCGGCGATAATCAGGCCTGGCCGCCGCAGAACGTAGTCGCGCAGCGCTTCCACCAGTGCGGCGACGGCCTTATCGGTTTTCGCCACTATGCCTCTCTCGCCAGTGCCGAACGCCATATTCAGCGCCTTATCCGCTGCGCCCTGCTCTGTACCGATACCGTCGATATAGAGCCGTTGCTGAACCTGACCATCAGGCAGATCGGTGGCGTAGAGCATGTGGAGCCAGTGAATGTTGCTGTAGTAGCCGAGATGGCTGCCGACGGCTCTGTCGCGCAATCCCAGCGCCTGCTTTGTAGCCTGTGTCCAGGCTACCAGCGCCTCGCCGTCATCCGGCAGAAACTCGCCCGCTTCCAGGCTATTGCGGGTATTGAGCGCATTATTGCCCGTACCGTCGAAAAAGAGGCCGAGGGTAAAAGTGACGGCGGATGCTGCGCTCTGGCCGTCCGCAGAAGCGCGCTGTAGCAGGCTCATCTGGGTATCCGGTAATTTTGGGAGCCCCAAGTAAGCCGCTAAAGCTAAAAAAGTACAAAGGTTTTCTGGCGCTATATATTGCCGCTGGCTTTGTAAAAATTGGTATATTATTCAGTTCGTTGAGTATTCGTAGCGATCTGTTGCCAGCAGAGGCGGAACGTAAAGCTGACGCGATTCCACTCTGCCGCATTGCGATAATTACAGGGGCGTTACCAGGGTGGACCATAATGGCGTATCGTCCGTTGCATCGCCGCTGACGATAAGCTGAGGTTCGCCACGCTGCGCGCCTTTCGTTGCACAGGCAACGGCCAGCCAGGGAGCGGCCGCGCCGGGATAGCCCAGCGTCGCATCCAGGTTGTGCAGATGTTGGCCTGGATTTATCGGGCTGGACAACGCCGCCAGCTCTGCGGCGATCGTCTGGTGCCAGCACGGCGCGACGCCGGTCAGCCAGCCGCTGCTGACGCGTCCCGCGTCAACAGGAACCCATTCAAAAGCCTGAGCAAAAGCATAGCGTAAATCCGCATCGCCGATTTGGTGCGCCTGCTCCGGACGATGTAGCGTGGCAAGCGGCGGTAAACCGGCGGCGGCATAAGGCGTTGCCAGCAACAGGCCCGCTACGGCTTCAGCCGAGCCTTCCGGCTGCGCCGCATCGATCTGAAACGCGACAACCAGCAGCAGCGCCCGGTCGTTAACGTGCTGGTCAAGCCAGTTATCCACCGCGGCGAAACCCTGGCCCGTCGCTTCTTTAACCGGCTGCCGGATACGGCTGGCAGCCCATGCCGACTGCCACAGGGTCTGCAGCTGGTTTTCCGGCAGGCTACAGCTCTGCTCCATCAGCACGGCCAGCGGCATATCTTCAGGCACGTCCACCAGAATACGACTCAGCTCCTTCAGGGTCTGCTTCAGCATCCTGCTTAATAGCTGCTCCGGCGTTTCATCCTGCAGACGGATCAACCGGCTGTGGCGTATGCCTTCTTCACTGTGCCAGCCGGGCTGAGTTTTTATTGCCTGAACCTTATCCTGCAGCGCCTGCCACTGTTTCTGCCCGTCACCATCCTCAGGATTACGTAGCGCGCTATGCAGACTGATGCCCAGCACCTGCATCGCGCGCTGTCCCCGACGCGTTTCCTGCCGGACAAGCTGCTCATAGCGTTGCCGGCTTTTTTCCGCCAACCCTTGCTGGCCTGAAAAATAGCACAGCCGAAACAATAGCAGTAGAAGCCATCCCAGCAGAGGAATTGTCCTGCAGGTCTCCATAAAGGTTTTAACATCAACGTCTGCGGAAATCGTATGGTTGTCCAGAGCGTACAGGGTGCTTACTGCCAGCGCGAGCAGCAGTAGCAGCAGCCATCGAAAGTAGTTGGGAGGCGCGGGTTGCGGCTCGGGCGGCGGAATTTGCTTTAAGTTTACGGTCATGGCTATTCCACCTTAGCCTGCGGCAGACTGGAAATCAGCACGCAGCCACAGGCGCATTTGTGTCCTTGCAAAGCCACCGGAACGCCGCGATCTTTAAAGAAAGCATGGCCTTCGACTATCAGGTTCTGGCCATGCCCGGAGAGTGGACAACTGACCGGATCGCCCAGCCTCGCCACGCCTCTGCCGTCAAAGCTCATCGTAGTGGAACCACTTAATACGCGGCCGCCGCCGGTATGCGCGTCGCCTGTGCGAATAATCCCTTTCATCATTGTTGCTCCTTAATTAGCTTTTAGTGATGGTGATATTTTTTAATTTGCCTGAAGGCAGATAGCCGTTACCGCTTAACCCTGATACGACGTTCGGCCAGGATCGCTGGTAGTGCGGACAGGCGTTGCCGCTGTCGCACAGCAGAGACGCGCCCGTGTACTTTTCAAAGTCCGGCGACGCCGGCAGCGGCCTGCCCGTTTCCGGGTTCAGCTGTTTCCGCCGCGCCAGCTCCGCTATCAGCCACACGTCCGGCTGCGGCGGCGCAATATTCGCCTCGCGCGCCTCCAGCCACTTCAGCTTTCCGTCCCACTCCGGCAGCGTCGCCGGCGGCAGCGGCACGATTTCATTGATTTCCGGCACTTTGGGATGGGCGTAGGAGTAATTGGCCAGAAATTCGCCTATTGCCTTATAGCGCCTGACCCTTTCCGGATCTTTTTGCTGGCCCAGATAGTAAAGCCAGTCGGTTGCCTCCGGCCCGTCAAACCCGTGCTCCAGAAAGCTGGCCGAACTCTCATTGCCTGCGGCCACGCCCAGCTGGAACATCTCCAGCGCCTCCTGATAGCGCCCGTCATTTTGAAGAGCGATCCCCAGAGAAGTTGCCGCATCACCATTGCCCTGCTCCGCAGCGCAGCGGCGCATCTGCCGTGCAACTTCCGGCGCTATATCTATCGGCGCCAGCTTTTTCCCCACCCAGGCCTGCGCCTGGGCACTGCCCTCGTCCGCCGCCTTGCGAAAATAGCGCAGCGCCATCTCCTCGTCCTTCGCCAGTCCCGCCCCGCCGTGCTGCAGATAGAGCGCGATAAAGTAGTAGCCGGTGGCTACCCCCTCATCAATCAGCCGCTGGCTCATGCGTAGCCGCTCCGCCGCGCTGAGCAGGTACTGCCCGCGCAGCGCGCCGTTCTGCAGGTTTATCGCCGCCTTTACGTGACCGTTTTCCGCCGCGATGCGGTAGAGACGGGCGCTTTCGGCGTCCACCGCCGCGTCCCGCTTCAGCTGGTTATTGACC
>Ga0157363_1000048_pt1 | contig 95945 bp, 90 predicted proteins | sample AttsexASBM1_FD_111477 | JGI IMG/M metagenome (GOLD analysis project Ga0157363, IMG submission 111477) | Fungus gardens microbial communities from leaf cutter ant in Ribeirão Preto, State of São Paulo, Brazil - Atta sexdens ASBM1 | ecosystem: Host-associated > Fungi > Mycelium > Unclassified ...
CTGGTGCCGGGGTGGATGTCAGCCTGCGCGACAGTTTTCCCGAAACCACCGGGCTACGTATTGACCAGGTTGTCAGCATGTGGTTCGAAGCCTGTCAGGTGACACACATTTCAGAACAACGGGTCGCAGAGCAAATTTTTGTCCGGGTGGCGGAGCTAATCCAACAGCATCAGCCACTGATGCCCGGAGTGCGTGAGGCTCTGACACTTTGTCAGTCGCTGGGACTGAAAATTGGACTTGCATCCGCTTCCCCCTTAGCCCTGATTGAAATGGTGTTGGATTTATTTTCACTCCGTCATTTTTTCAGTGTTGTGGTCTCTGCTGAAAAGTTACCCTACAGTAAGCCTCATCCTCAGGTTTACCTGAATGCCGCCAGTGAACTGAACGTTAATCCCCTGCATTGTGTCGCACTGGAGGACTCACTGAATGGCATGGTCGCTGCCAAAGCCGCCAGAATGCGGGTTCTGGTAGTTCCGGCCGCTACTGAAGCCACATTGCCGGTCTGGAGTCTGGCAAATGCACGTCTTAACTCCTTACATGATTTGACTCCTGAGTTACTCGGTGTCCCGACGCATCCATAACCTTTTGCGGGAAGAACACACTTCCCGCCCTGCTGTTCTGCGATAATAATTGTTACAGCGTCACATATACTTTCACTGTATAAATACCTATACTGTATGCATTGACAGTTTACAGGTTGTTGCAGGTATCTCATGACGGCCGAAGGCCACATTCTTTTCGCGTTTGCCAGCGCGGTAATCGCCAAACGTAGCGAACTGACGCCGGTGATCGCCGCGGCTGACTGGTGGCATCTGATTCCGGCGACATTGCTGACCTGTCTGCTGCCGGATATCGACCATCCCGGCTCTTTGCTAGGGCAGCGGCTACGCTGGATCTCGAAACCGATAGCCAGAGCGTTCGGACATCGCGGATTTACCCATAGCCTGATAGCTATTGTTGGCGGAATCTGGTTACTGCGGATTAAATTCCCCGGGGTGTTGTGGCTCCCGGCAGATGTCATGCAAGGTATGGTTTTGGGTTACCTCAGCCATATTGTGGCCGATATGCTGACACCGGCTGGCGTCCCCCTGCTCTGGCCTTGTCGCTGGCGCTTCTGCCTGCCACTCCTGCGCTCTCAAAAAAATAATCAGCTGGAGCGGATATTCTGTATTTCACTGGTCATGTGCGCAGTATGCTTACCTGGCCAACTGACCAAACAGTTTATCAGCACGGCTGGCCGGCAACTCTATACTACTGCGGAGTCATGGCAAAAGCAGATCGGTCTGTCATTACAGTAATCAGCAGATTACCAGGCCCGTTTTAATGGTATTGACCGTTATGCAGTACAGCACGGGTATCCGCCATTGTGGAAAAGAGCGATATTCGATGGTCAGGAATGACAGGGCGTGACAGGCCGTAAAGAAAGCGTTAAGTAGTGTAATGGGAGGAAAATTCAGCCCCACGACACTTGAGTTTTTGAATGGCAACGCTATAACTTCACCATGCTTTAGTTGGAGATGAAACATGAAAAAAGTTATCGCACCTTTGCTGGCGTTAAGCCTGGTTCTGCCAGGTGTTGCCATGGCACATCCGGGCTTCGGTGGCGGCGGACCAGGCTGGGGTCATGGCGGCCCGGGTTGGGGTGGTCGCGGTAGTTTCCTTCCTGACCTCGCGACCGGGGTTCTGATTGGCGGCCTGACCTATTACCTGCTGAACGGTCAGTACTATCAGCGTCAGGGAAACCAATATGTAGTCGTTAATCCCCCACCACAGAGTGCCCCACAAAGTACTCAGGTACTGGATTATGGCGGAAAACGCTACTACGTGCAGGCAGGACATTACTATCAGCGTGATATTAATGGTGAGTACATTGAAGTCCCGCGCCCTGCCGGACTTTAATATGAATAAGGCCAGCAATGCTGGCCTTTTACTTATGCGCATTTGTTACAGATAATCAGCTCTGAGGGGCCTGTGGATCCGTATCATATTCGGCACAGCTCTGGAAACCGTAATTCATTACGTGTCCGGTATCATTGAAGCTGACGAAATAGGTCAGCGGCTTGCCGTTGTTCTCACCAATAATGTAGGTATCGCAGGTACCACGGGCATGGATCATAGTGATCGATGACGCCGGACGGCCGCCTATCTGACGAACTTGTTCACGGGTCATGCCTTTTTTGACATTTTTTACGACAGGCTGGGTGACGTAACTTTCTGCCTGATGGTAGGTAGTACAGCCAGAAAGCACCGCCAGAGCCAGACCGGCAGCCAGAAATCCGGTGATTTTATGCATTATTTACCTCACTGTAATTGTAATACACAAGAAATATCCTCTGTGATATTCAGTGGATAAATTTAAGTGTAGTCGCTAATGATGAAAAAACAAATGGTTAGAATGGACGGATGATTTATAAACCGATATCCTCACATCCGTTAAAGCCCAACCAGCAGCGTTGCGGCACAACAAAAAGAATAAATATATTAATTTTCAAACTTATAAATTTCGCCCGTGACTATTAGTTAGTTTACTTTCAGAGGAAAAATGTCCAAAGCTCCCCCCCATCGTATCGCATTTGCTATAACCCTCGGCCTGATGGCCGGTCTGGGCCCGTTGTGCATTGATTTGTATCTTCCGGCGTTACCGCAACTCTCGGGATCATTGCATATCACTACCGCTGTCGCTCAGTTGAGTCTCACCGCCGGACTGCTCGGCCTCGGGCTGGGACAGTTACTGTTCGGCCCCATGAGTGATAAATATGGCCGTACCGGCCCGCTGGCCCTGTCACTGCTGGTGCTGTTTCTGGCTTCCGTAGGTTGCTCACTGGCACAAAATATTGACCAGTTACTGGTGGCAAGGCTATTCCAGGGACTGGGGGGAGCTGGCGGAGCTGTGTTATCGCGCGCGATTGCCCGAGATATGTATCAGGGCCATGAACTCACCCGTTTCTTTGCACTGCTGATGCTGGTGAATGGTGTTGCCCCAATCGCGGCACCGGTGATTGGTGGCTCGTTGATGAGCATTATGAACTGGCGTGGCATCTTCCTGGTACTGGCGGGTATTTCGGTACTGCTGTTCATTCTTTCCCGGTTACGGATTCACGAATCTCTGAGCCACGAGCGCCGCAGTCAGGGTTCCATACTCTCTGCCTGGGCTGCACTCGGCCAGGTCATTACCCATCGGTCATTTATGGGTTTCTGTCTGACCCAGGGCTTTATGATGGCGGGAATGTTTGCCTATATCGGGTCGTCGCCTTTTGTCTTGCAACAGCTCTACGGTATGTCTCCTCAGACCTTTAGCCTGTGTTTTGCACTTAATGGTCTTGGACTGATTATTGCATCACAAACCAGTGCCCGGCTTAGCCGTCATTTCGGCGAGTATTCTGTTCTGAAAGGAGGTCTGACCCTGGCCTTTGTGGCCTCTCTGTGCCTGTTTATTGCCGGACTTAGCCATGCACCTTTACCGGTGGTGCTGCTGGCGCTGTTCTTTAGTATTGCCAGTAATGCGGTTATCTCCACCACCGCGTCCTCGCTGGCCATGCAAAGCCAGGGAAAGCGAGCCGGCAGCGCCTCCGCCGTGATTGGGGTAACCATGTTTACCTTAGGCTCGCTGAGCGTCCCGGTCACCGGAATCGGCGGCACATCGGTGTTTAGTATGACAGCAACGATATTTGGCTGCTTTATGCTGGCAATACTGATGTTTATCTTTATCGCCAGACGACCTGTTCCGCAGACAAAATAATCGTCCTTGCTGCGCTGAGCGATCTGGCGGAGTAAACTTATCTGACAAATTGATATTGTGACACGGCGGTCTGACAGACCGCTTTTGAGCTGAGGAAACTTGTATGGCATTACAACAGGAAATTATCCGGGCACTGGGTGTCAAGCCGGTGATTGATGTTCAACAGGAAATCCGCACCAGTGTGGATTTCCTGAAAGCCTACCTGAAAACCTATCCCGGACTAAAAAGTCTGGTGTTAGGGATAAGCGGCGGACAGGACTCAACGCTCACTGGTAAACTTTGCCAGACCGCAATTTCAGAATTGCGCGCAGAGACAGGTAACAACGACTACTGTTTTATCGCCGTACGCCTGCCCTACGGTGCGCAGGCAGATGAACAGGATTGTCAGGATGCTCTGGCATTTATTCAGCCCGACCGGACTCTGACAGTGAATATTCGTCAGGCAGTCCTGGCCAGCGAAGCGGCGCTGAAAGACGCCGGCATTGTGTTGTCTGATTTTGTCCGTGGTAATGATAAAGCCCGCGAACGAATGAAAACACAATACAGCATTGCCGGGATGACCGCAGGGGTTGTGGTGGGTACCGACCATGCAGCAGAGGCAGTCACCGGATTCTTTACCAAATACGGAGATGGCGGCACCGATATCAATCCAATTTTCCGACTGAATAAAGGTCAGGGTAAACAATTACTCAAAGCTCTTGGCTGCCCGGAACATCTGTATCTGAAACATCCTACCGCGGATCTGGAAGATGGACGTCCTGGTTTACAGGATGAAGTTGCACTGGGTGTGACTTATCAACAGATTGATGAATATCTGGAAGGCAAAAATATCGACCCGGCTGCCGCGAAGACTATTGAAGGCTGGTATCTGAAGACTGAGCATAAGCGTCAGCCTCCGATTACGGTGTTTGATGATTTCTGGAAAAAAGCCTGACAGGGATACCTGCTGACGATAGCTCAGCAGGTAAAACCGCCGGTGCGGCTGGCGAGCATTAGCAATCGTCAGCCGCAACGGCGGTCTCAATAGGTTTAGCGCGAAGTTATGATTCAGTCGGCGTTACGAGGCTGATGATGCCCACCCTTTCCGGGTTTTTCTGTCAGATGCTTCTCAAAATTAGCGTTGTACTGCTTTTTCTGATCGGCAGTCAGTACGTTATACAGTTTGTTTTCCGTTTCCAGTCTCTGTAATGCACGGTCTTTGGCATTGGCGGTCATCTGAGCCGCTTCTGCTTCGGCTTTGCTGCGGTCAAAGCTGTCTGATGCAATAATCGCATGAGCTGCACGACGCTGCTCAACGGTCGGACGCTGCATCTGATCGCGGCTGGCTTTCAGAATCTCGTGAATCTGTTGTTTCTGAGCTTCAGTCAGCTTCAGACCTTTAAACATCATTGGCCCATGGCCTCTTTCGTTATGCGGATGCTTGTGTTGTTCTGCGGCTGCCGGTGGTGGCGTTAAATTGTCGGCTTCAGCATGGACAACCGAGGCGGCTCCGAAAGCCAGAGATGAAGCCAGAATCAGTGAAGTGAGTTTACGCATAGATTTTATCCTTACTGTTTTTCATTATCTGACGACACTGTCGCCGTTGAGATAAAGTCTACCCGCAACAACGTCAATTACTCAGTAACTGCGTAAATCACTGAAAACGAAAAAGCTAAAATCAAAGCGATCATGGAGAAATCATGAATGAAGTGACACTGAGGTGAAAAGAGCCGTTACCTGTCGTCAGATAATGAACTGATTGTGGAGACAGCGACGTTCCGGCCTGAAAGCAGGAACGCCGAAGATGACGGTGACTACTGTTCGACCAGCATCAGTCCTGCCCGCAAGCCATGAGCCACCCGCGGATTCGGGAAAAGTACCCTTTCTCCCGCGGGGTTTTCCACCCGGTATTGCTGCTCACTGTCTTCCGCCAGCAACGTTCCGGCAGGAAACTCAGTGAAGTTCAGAGTACTGTCGGCCATATGCAACCGGAACTCATCACTTAACCGGGTAATTTGTTGCGCAACGCGGAAGTGTTTTGCCGGTACTACCGGTGCGTCTGGCAGTATCGTATCACCACAGATCAGTGCCCGCAGCGCCTGCTGTGTCTGTGTGAAGTCAGATAAGGTATTACCACCAAAAGGGAGTGCCTTACCGAGTTCCAGGGTGCAACTTTCCATCTGCAGTGCATTACAGCTGAAATGGGTAAATGTACCGCCCGGTGAGCGGTGAAAAACCAGCGCTTCAGCTCCTGCCCGATTCAGCCAGTCCAGAAACGGTTCGCCCCACGGGTGAGGGCTCACCGGCAACAACCCGAATTTCTGAAACAGCGAACCACGAATGGCAGTATGTAAATCGAGATGCCAGCGGCGACTACTTTCTGTCTCTGTCGCGCCAGCCATAAACCCTTGTACGGCCTGCTCTAATTCACTGGCACGCCGCGATTCGTAACAGGGAGCTATCGTCTTCCAGCCACTGGAAAAAAGCCGGTTAAGATCATAGTGGGTAAAGCGGGTACCGGCCCGCAGTGCCGCAGGATTACCATAAATTACCAGCAGTCTGCTGGTCAGGGGGCGTTTTCCGGCCAGTAACTGGCTGACAATCGGGTTAAGTATTTCTACCGGGGCAGTTTCGTTACCGTGTATCCCTGCCGATACCACCAGTGAGTTAGCTGCAACAGCGCCGGACGGTGTCAGTTCCAGAATGCCCTCGCCGGTTTCACGCCAGCTGAGAAACTCATTTTTACCCTCTGACAAATCCGAAGATTCCCCGGATAACACATGTTGCAGATAATCATTCATCATTTGACTGTTTCCATTCCTGTAGACTTAGCGCTGAAACTCATAGACACTGCCAAGGTTTAACAGTTTCGTTAAATCATCCAGTGCATGGTTATTTTCGCTCAGTAGCTGAGGATCCGCCAGATCTTCGACGGTCAACCGGTCGCGATAATATTTTTCGGCCCACTGGTTAAGTTGCGCAAACAGTTGATCGTTCATCAGTACCGCAGGATTAACGGCCTGTAACTCCTGCGGCGTGAGTGCCACCCTTAAGCGCAGGCAGGCAGGGCCTCCCCCGTTACGCATACTTTCACGAAGATCAAACACCTGCAGGTCTGCTACCGGATTATCTTCAGCCAGCACCTGTTGCAGATAGCGCCACACTTCATGATGTTGTTCTGCTTCCTGTGGCAGAATCAACGTCATAGAGCCATCGCTGCGGCTCAGTAGCTGACTGTTAAACAGGTAGGTATTCACGGCATCGCTGACAGATACCCGCTGTTCCGGGACGACCACCGGGATAAAATCCGGTAACCGCTCACGAATTTTTGCAAACAACTGCTGCTGGTCCACAAAAGCCAGTTCGTGACAAAACAGGACCTGGCGGTGACTGACCGCTATCACATCATTGTGAAACACTCCCTGGTCTATCACTGCCGGGGTCTGTTGTACAAACAGTGTTCTGTCAGGATCCAGTTTATGCAACCGGGCGACCGCCTCACTGGCCTGTAATGTCTGCCTGGCCGGATAACGTACCGGCCCCTGTCCGGGGAAACGTTCATCCCGGCCATACACAAATAACTCCAGCGGTGAAGATCCATCTGCGGCACACAACCGGTTATGATTCGCTGCACCTTCATCACCAAAACAGGCAATCTGTGGCAACGCTTCATGAACTGTAAAATGCTGAGGGTCTGTGAATATCGACCGCAGCAGCCGGGTCGTTCCGGTAGCTTCACTCATCCGGTGCAACTTGTTGTTCAGGTTGGCGACCGTGAAATGTACCTTTGCATCCGCCGTATCGGTGGAAGGGCTGACAGTGGAGGAATTTGCCACCCACATTGACGACGCCGAACAGGCGGCAGACAGTAAATCCGGCGCCTGCTGCAATGCTTTGTGTAATACCTGCTGATCATTGCCGGAAAAACCCAGTTGCCGCAATAATCCGACATTCGGCCGGGACAGTGGCGGGATGACTCCCTGGACAAAGCCCTGGTCTGCCAGCGCTTTCATTTTTGCCAGGCCCTGCTTTACCGCTTTAAGCGGGTTCGAGGGCTGAAACTGATTACGTGCCGAAGCCTCATTTCCAAATGAGAGTCCGGCGTAATGGTGGGTCAGGCCGACCAGACCATCAAAATTCGCTTCTGCTTTCTGAATATCCATGCTGATACAGCTCTCTGTTAATCTGAGGTAGAAAAATCCAGGCCGGGAGAAAGTTGCTCTGGCATGACCAGTTGATCACTTTCCATCGAAGCCATAGGCCAGGCACAATAGTCGGCGGCATACCAGGCGCCCGGCCGGTGGTTGCCGGAGGCACCCACCCCCCCAAACGGTGCGTTACTGGCCGCCCCGGTCAGGGGTTTATTCCAGTTAACGATTCCTGCATGAGCTTCATTCAGTAGTTGATCGAATTTCTGACGATCGCGGGAAATCAGCCCGCAGGACAAGCCGTAACGGGTCTGATTGGCTATAGTGATCGCCTGTTCAAAATCGTCATAGCGAATCACGTTAAGCAGAGGTCCGAACACTTCCTCATCAGGCTGCGTCGGCAGAGCCGTGATATCAACAATTCCCGGAGTGAGCAGCGAGGATGTCTGGTCCGGCCAGCGCATCTCCAGCACAACCTCTGCCCCGGCCGCAGTCAGCTTATTCCAGTGTTGCCAGATACGCTCAGCGGCTTGCGGAGAAATAACGCCTCCCATAAAGGGAGACGGGCTGGCATCCCAGGGGGCCGGGACAATTTTTCCTGCGACTTCGGCCAGCCGTTGCAGGAACGTGTCACCGGCTTCACCACGCCTGACCAGTAAACGGCGGGCACAGGTACAGCGCTGCCCCGCACTAATAAAGGCTGACTGGATAGTCAGATTTACGGCCGCATCCATTTTTTCTGGCTCGTCCACAATTAAGGCATTGTTTCCACCCATTTCCAGCGCCAGCATCACTTCCGGACGACCGGCAAACTGGCGATGAATGTGGTAACCCGTCGCCGCGCTGCCGGTAAACAACACTCCGGCCAGTGACGGGTCAGCCAGCAACGCCTGGCCCGTCTGCTTCCCCCCCTGTAACAGGTTAATGACCCCGGCCGGCAGACCGGCTTTTAACCACAGTTCTGTGGTCAACTCAGCGGTCGCCGGAGTCAGTTCGCTGGGTTTAAATACCACGGTATTACCGGCCAGCAACGCAGGCACAATATGCCCGTTAGGCAAGTGCCCGGGAAAGTTATAGGGTCCGAAGACCGCCATAACACCATGTGGCCGGTGGCGCAGGCTGTTACTCCCCTGTTGTGAAGTGCCGGTGCGTTGATGCCATGACTGTTCAGAAATAGCGATTTTATTGATCATAGAAGTCACTTCAGTGAGTGATTCCCACAGTGGCTTACCCGTTTCACGACTGATCACTTCAGCCAGCGCTGTCTTGTTTTCTGTCAGTTGCCGGCCAAACTCCGTCACCAGTGCCAGACGGTCGGAAAAACTGCGGCGTGACCAGTTACGGAAGGCCCGCGTAGCCGCCTGACAGGCGGCAGTGACATCCTGCTGGGTTGCAGTGCTGCCTTGCCAGACAGGCTGCCCGCTGACCGGATCATACTTAGTCAGGAGCGGTCCCAGTCCTTCCTGCCACTGGCCATTAATCATTAGAGTCATTGCTGTTTTCCTTTGCACTGAGACTGACAATACGCAGCGTTTCTCCGGCGTCTGTCTTTAAATTTTCGGCCTGAGCCGCAGTGAGTGATACGGATTCTGCCCTCGGGTCAGCGGGTATTAGCATTGCCCTGAAATTGTGATAATCCTGATTCGCGACCAGGCACAGCGGTCCGTCAGCATTGGATTTTTCGAGGGTAACGGCTGTCAGCCGGCTTTCACGGATTGAACGAATCTCATTCAGGTCGCATTCAAGTGTCGGACCGCCATCGAAGATATCGACATAATTGCGGTAACGAAAACCTTCCGCTTCCAGCATCGAACGGGCTGGTGCGGTATGAGGATGTACCTGTCCGATAACTTCGCGGGCTTCTGGTGTCAGGTAGTGAACATACAGCGGATGTTTAGGCATTAACTCGGCAATAAACGCCTTATGTCCCGTTCCGCTGAGGAAATCGGCCCGGCTAAATTCCATAGAAAAAAAATGACGCCCGACACTGTCCCAGAACGGAGAGCGTTCCTGTTCATCACTGACTCCGCGCATTTCCGCCACCACCCGCGGTGAGAAACAGTGTGGGAAATTCGCCATAAACAATAGTCGCGATTTCGACAGTAACTGACCGTTTTTATTTTCCCTGTGGGCAGGATCGAGGAACAACGTGCATAATTCGCTGGCACCCGTATGATCGTTACTCAGTGACAGTGTCGCCAGGTGGTTATATACCTCCAGCTGGCGGGAGGCATGCACCTGCGAGCCAACCCGATAATTGTACCAGGGTTCTTCCAGACCGACCGCAACCTCAATGGCGCAGATACCGGCGATTTCACGGCTTTCGGGCTGTTCCAGCACAAAGACATAACCCTGGTGAGCAGGTGGACACTCGCCACCCCAGGTTTTTAATGAACGCTCGATCCGCTCAGACAAGGTTCGTTCATCCTGCGGTAAAGATGTCAGACCGCCACCGGTTTTCCCGGCAAGCGCCATCAGTCCCGGCAGGTCATCGTGGTTCACCGGACGAATCACCGACATCATCCGGCCTCCTGAATAAATGCCCGCAGAGCACGCTCTAATCTGTTCAGACCTTCATCAATATCGGCAAATGGAATATTTAATGCCGGCGCAAACCGTAACACACCGGCTCCGGCAATCAGGATCATCACTCCTTCACGGGCCGCGGCCTGGCTTATCGCTTTGGCTTTCCCCTGAAAAGCCTCCGCTAACTGGCAACCTAGTAACAACCCATCTCCACGAATATGGGAAAAAACATCCAACTCATCAGTAATTTTCTGCAAACGTTGGCGGAAATAATCATGACGCTGGCTGACACCCTCCAGCATTTCTGGCGTGTTAATCAACGACAGAGCCCTGTCTGCCACCGCTCCGGCCAGCGGATTGCCTCCATAGGTGGTTCCGTGAGTACCCACAGTCATCACTTTCGCACAATGTTCCGCCGCCAGCATGGCGCCGATGGGAAAGCCACCGCCCAGTGCTTTGGCTGTAGTCATGACATCCGGAACGACCCCATATTTCATATAAGCATACAGGGCTCCGGTGCGTCCGACGCCGGTCTGAACCTCATCGAAAATCAGTAATGCACCGTGCTTATCACATAATTCCCGCAGGCCCTGCAGGAAGCCTTGACTGGCCGGAATCACCCCGCCTTCACCCTGAATGGGTTCAACGATCACTGCACAGGTGTCATCATTAATCGCCGCAGCAGCAGAATTGAGATCATTAAATACGGCGTGGCTGATTTGTGGTGGCAGTGGCGCAAAATCAGCGGAATAGGAGGGTTGCCCTCCTGCCGTTACCGTAAACAGCGTACGGCCATGAAAAGCATTATTAAAAGCCACAATCCCGCGTTTTCCCGGATTACCCTGGTCATGGGCATATTTCCGGGCCAGTTTTAACGCGGCTTCGTTAGCTTCTGCCCCCGAATTACAGAAAAAAACCCGGTCAGCGAAAGTGGCATCAATCAGCTGTTTTGCCAGCCGTAACACAGGCTCGTTGGTATATCCGTTACCGGTATGCCAGACTTTAGCAGCCTGTTCCGTGAGTGCCTGCTGCAACTGTGGATGACAATGACCTAGTGCATTCACTGCAATGCCGCCCGCAAAATCAACGTACTCTTTTTCCTGCTGATCCCATAACCGTGACCCTGCGGCTCTGACCGGAATAAAATCTGCCGGTGCATAGACCGGCAGGATCCACTGGTCGAAGTTCTGGCGGGTAATCGGTGCTTGCATAACAACCTCGGTTTTTTGTGTGTTGTGTTGTGATGTGAATATTATTTTTAAAATCTATGCACAGCAGTGCTGGCAGCCACTGTAGATTGCAGTCTACGTGCCAGCCAAGCGAAAAATTGCATAAAAAAAAGCATGGCAAAATAAATCAATAACTTATCACATTAAGCTATTCACTAATTTTGCATAATTAATGCATAAACCTCAGGAAGGTGCTGGTGTGGGGTAACATAAAAAAGAACAATTATGCAGAAACTGAAATATATTTTATTTTTGTGATAATAATCCATGCTGACCCAGTCTCAGACAGAAAACAGCACCATAAAGGTGCTCTGTGCCTTTAAAATGTGCAATTCATGCACCACGACAGGGCGGTTAACACGGTATTGGTAAGTAAATCTAGGGAGCCATCAGATTAAACTGAGGGGTATCAGAAACTTCAGGCAGAATGAATGGCTGATCTATCTTCAGGGTAATCCAGTTTGAGGTCGCCTGATGCTGGCTGTTTTCTATAGTCACCGCCAGATGATATTCGTTGGATGCCTGTGGATCGTTATTCCACTGCGGCAGAATTATACTCCAACCTTGTAAATCGGTAGGATCCGCCGGAGCAGTCAGACTCAGTTCACGAGTGTCCCCCTGCCAGTGAACACTGCGGATATCTTTCGACGGGCTAACCTGTAATTTTAGCATCAGCGTTTCGCCGCCGGTCAGTTGCCATGGCGGCGTTGCCAGGAAAACACTGAGCTGAGTTTTAGTGCGTTTGGCCAGCACAGGAGTACTGCTGCGGGTCACCGCATCATAACGGCTGCCTCGTAATGAGTGAGCCGACGCAACCTCATCCGGCGACAGTTGTTTGGCCAGTGACTCGCCAAAGTGATAGTTGACATTGAGGCCAAACAGATCCTGGCTTTCACCCCCGGTACCGGTTTTATGGCTGGCAGAGAATGTGACCAGAGGGATCGGGGTGTAGGAAACCCCCAACGAGAGCGCCGAAGGATTGTGATAGTAATTGCCGGAGTTGAACGCATCAATATTATCACCCAGATATTGTTCCCAGCTCACCGTGACTCCCAGCTGACGATAAAAGGGCAGATACCCCTGACTGGTAATGTCATAGCCACGGGCCATCCGTGTCATGCTCGTGCTGTCGTTGTTCCTCCACCCCGATACCGGCAGATAATAGTTGGCAGAAAAACGCAAATAATCGCCCCAGGCTTCGGTACCAAAGGAAGCACGGTCCAGATGCTGTTCAAAAAGATGGTCCAGAAAAGAGTTATAGCCAAACATCCAGTCGCCGGCATTCCAGCGTTGTCCCAGGCCAAAGCTGCCGGTGGTACCGGGAGCACTGCGACTGAGCCCCACCTGGCTGAATAACAGATAGCGCTTATTATCCTCCAGCGGGCTCAGTAACCGCGCTGAAGTACCGTCAAAGTTACCATCCATATCCACATCCAGATTGACGTTGGCTCTGCCATAAGGTGACAGCAGGCTCTGACTCTCCTGATTAAGTTTATCGGATAACCGGTCACGAAAATGGTTGAACGCCCATAAACCAGCGCTATGCCCCAGGCTGGTGTCAGTATCGGTATCATTTTGTTCAGCAATAGATTTCGCCATTTCTGCCAACTGCTGAGAGAAATTACTCTGGCTGGCGGAACTGCCAAGATCAGGTAGATCGCTGTCTGAAGCGACAGACTCCCCTTCATCAGTAAACGGAGTTTGCGAAATGGTGTCACCGATTTCTGCCTGCGCTGCAGGCAGCCACCAGCAAACAGAAATCATCAATGCGGAACACCAGTAATGGCGGGATCGGTTTAAGGGCATAAGATCAGTTTAACCGTTTCAGTACAATTTCTAAGACGTCAGGAACCTGTAGTTAAAGGAAACAAGGGACACAGTATAGCACATCCGAAACTCAATCTCAGACGGGCTAACATTAGCAGAAGCATTCACTAAATGTATCTCAGAAAATGGGATAAATTACAGCTGATTTCAGCATATTACCCCGCAGATGATTGCTGCAATTGTCTGACCTGACTTGCCAGTGTCAGCAGCTTTTCATCCTGTTCACCCAGGGCGGTCAGGCTGTTAACCAGTTCAAACAGATACTGAGCATTAGACCCCAGAGGTCCCTGAGCTGTAGCAATTAACGGAGCAACGACTGTCGGACACTCATCGGCTTCAAATAACGGATGTAAAGTATTCATGGTAAAGACCAGTGCAATGATCTGTTGCCCGTTATCCAGAGTCACCGGTTGCCAGCGAGGATAATAACACCCGGTGAGCATCTCTCTTTTCCAGAGCAACTCAAGCTCTTCGGCCTTGTTTGCGTCGCTCAGCCGAAAGACCAGACCACGGGTTTTGCCTCCGGCCTGTAATGCCAACATTCTGCCTGGCCGACACTCAGTGCCACGCCCCGCCACCAGACGAATGCAAAATGTCCGGTGCCAGCCTTCCAGCATTGCTGGCTGAACATCGCTATAATTGAGCGCCGGGTTCCACATCAGTGAGCCATAGCCAAACACCCAGACCGGCAAGCCGGCAGGCAATAATGCCAGAAATTCTGTCAGGCTGGCCTTACGTTGTTCCGGAGTTAACAACAGCTCATGATCGATTCGGCCAAACGATGACTGGCAGTCCGCATTAATTAAAAAATCCCGTGTCAGCACACCGCCCTCCTCAACCTCAAAGCAATACTGATGGTGAACACTGCTATCATTACAGCAAACGGATAATTATGTGAAGAGTCTCACAATACCAAAAACTGGTAATCTTACACTGCGCCTCGCGGTGAACTGCGCAAACAGATGCCAGATAACCCTCATAAAAACAATGAACTGTAACGCCAAAAATAGCAAACAGGTTAAAACAATAGAAATCATGATTTCAGCGTTAAAATTACAGGGTAAATAGCGATAATTTCATAACAATGTCAGGATAAACACAAGAAACGAAACATAAAAGTCACAATAAAACATAACGATAGATTGTTAAATTGTTAATTAGAGGCATCACAATCTTGCGGTAAATGAAAGTAAATAAATGTATCAAAAAAAGAATTTAATGATACAGTGTCAACCGTAATGTGTATCTCTATCCTGAGGCAGAAAGATCCGCAAACAATCCACTCTATAAATAACGCGTGAGGAAACAGAATGCCAGCGCATGAAAAAACTCGTCATACGGAATACTCGCTTATTTTCCCGATTGTCGCTTTGATAGTCTTATGGTTTTTTAGCCATCAGACCTCAATGCCCGTGGTCATCGCCATTAATATTCTGACGCTGGTCGCCATTCTGTGCAGTGCATTCAGTGTGGTCCGTCACGCTGATGTGCTGGCTCACCGCTTAGGCGAACCTTTCGGATCGCTTATCCTTACCCTGTCAGTCGTCATCCTCGAAGTCAGCCTGATTTCTGCGCTGATGGCTACCGGTAATGCTACCCCCGGGCTGATGCGTGATACTTTGTACTCAATCATTATGATTGTCACCGGCGGACTGGTCGGTTTCGCCTTACTGTTAGGAGGACGAAAGTTCGCGACTCAGTACGTCAATCTGGCCGGAGTAAAACAGTATCTGATTGCTATTTTCCCGCTGGCGATTCTGGTGCTGGTTTTCCCTGATGCGTTGCCCGGCGGAAACTTTAGCACCGGTCAGGCGTTGTTAATTGCCGCTGTCTCTGCGGCCATGTACGGGGTATTTTTGCTGATACAGACCAAAACACATCAGAGTCTGTTTATTTATGAGCATGAAGATGAAAGCGATGATGGCGACCCACATCATGGAAAACCCTCCGTGCATAGCAGCAGCTGGCACTCTGTCTGGCTGATTATTCACCTGGTGGCGGTTATTAGTGTCACAAAAATGAATGCCCCGGTGCTGGAGCAGTTGCTGGGAGACCTGAATGCACCAGAGCAGTTCACCGGCTTCCTGATAGCCCTGTTAATCTTATCCCCGGAAGGATTAGGCGCAATAAAGGCGGTGCTGGCCAACCAGGTACAGCGTGCGATGAATCTGTTCTTTGGCTCAGTACTGGCGACGATTTCATTAACAGTACCGGTAGTCACAATAATTGCCGTCGTTACCGGACAGCCACTTATTTTTGGACTGGAAGCCCCTCAGATGGTGATCATGTGCAGTGTATTATTACTGTCCCAAATCTCCTTCTCAACCGGCCGCACCAATGTACTGAACGGTGCTGCGCATCTGGCACTGTTTGTCGGCTATCTGATCACTATCATGCTGTAAACCCGATTTCAGCCCGGAACCCCACCGGGCTGAATAAAGCTTCCCACCCGGTTTTCCGCTGCACAACAGATTCTCCGTATTTGCCACCCGGCTCTGTTAATACTCTTCTGCCCTTTGATATCGCCATTTCTGTACAGGGGCAATCTGGCACCGCTATAGCGGTTCGCTTATCCATCCTGCTAATGTGAAGGTGCAAAATAACGTCATCTTCGGTAATGAATATTCATTTCAAAACTGACGAACCACCGGTGACGGCCCGGTAAAATGACCCGGTGTTAACCGCAGGACAGCACTGTCCCTGTCACAAAACGACGGTATTTAACTGCATTTTAATCAGGGTATCTGATAAAAATTAATTCTGATTGCCCCTGATCTTATAAGTCAGCGGTATACATCAGAACCCCGTGATTGTCGGAAACTTTCCGTGGATGACTGAACTGATATTCAGCAATTATCGGGCATTATTCAGTGACAGTGGGAGTTGGGAGAGCACAGAAACCCGAAAGAGACTACAGCGACAGTTCGGCTGTCGCTGTAGTTGGCCTGCACAAGCCGGATTAGCGGCTGGTATCCAGCGCCGGGAATGATTTCACCAGTTCATCAATCGCTTTCATTTGTACCAGGAAAGGTTCCAGTTTATCCAGCGGCAGTGCGGACGGGCCATCACACTTAGCGTGGTCCGGATCCGGATGAGCCTCAATAAACAGACCAGCGATGCCGACTGCCATCCCGGCACGTGCCAGTTCAGATACCTGAGCACGGCGTCCGCCGGAGGCCGCACCAAACGGGTCACGGGTCTGTAATGCGTGAGTCACATCGAAAATGACTGGCGAATTGTTAGTCACTTTCTTCATCACATTAAAGCCCAGCATATCCACAACCAGGTTATCGTAACCAAAGTTACTGCCACGGTCACAGAGGATCACCTTGTCATTACCGCCTTCGGCGAACTTATCAACGATGTTCCCCATCTGTCCCGGGCTGACGAACTGTGGTTTTTTAACGTTAATCACGGCACCGGTTTTTGCCATGGCTTCAACCAGATCGGTCTGGCGGGCAAGAAACGCCGGCAACTGGATGACATCCACCACTTCGGAGACTGGCTGAGCCTGTGCTGCTTCGTGAACATCAGTAATAATTTTTACGCCGAAAGTACTTTTCAGCTCAGCAAAAATCTTCATCCCTTCTTCCAGGCCCGGACCACGATAAGAATGGATAGAAGAACGGTTTGCTTTATCGAAAGACGCTTTAAACACGTAGGGGATGCCGAGCTTATCGGTGACGTTGACATAGTGTTCGCAGATACGCATGGCGAGTTCGCGGGATTCGAGAACATTCATCCCCCCGAACAACACAAATGGCAGATCATTTGCTACCCGGATGTCCCCAATAGAGACTACTTTCTCTGTCATACCGTTGTTCCTTAAGTTACTGATATCAGCGCGGCTTAGTGCAGCGTGATTTGTTTATTTTCAATGGCGTGGATCTGTACCTTAATCATTTCACTGACAGGATCTTCAGGACACTGTTCAATAAAATAATTTAAATCACTCAGTGCGATATGTTCGCATTCGAGCTGTGCATAAATCAGTCCACGGTCACGTATTTCGTAAGGGTCTTCCGGGTCGAGTTGCAGTAACACTTCACTGACGTTTAACGCCAGTTCAAGCTGCTGCTCATCCATCAGAGCGGCCTTCAGGGTATCGAGCATTTTGCGGATAACCACTGAAATTTCCGATTCATCCAGGTCTTCATCATACAGCGTGGAGGTCGGCCCCATACTGCCTTTGACCCAGACATCCAGGGTATGTTCATCCAGGGTGTCGCCATTAAACGGATTGATTAACCACATCTCACCGTCCACCCAGTCTGCACGGACAATCAGTTGGGTCGGAAAAATCACCGGTAACAACGGCAGCGATAACTCACCGGCAATATAGAGCAACAACGCCCCCAGCGATACCGCCGTACCCTGACGGGTTTTTAGCACATTATCCAGCCACAGCACATCAGATAAGCGGTAAACCCCGCTGGCGCCGCCAAAGCCCCACTCACCGTAAAACAACTCCATCAGTTGTTCGAGCTGTTTTTCTGCGTCGCTTTCCTGTGCCAGGTGAACACGTGCCTCGTCCACCATCTGCACTAACTGCCGCCGTACACTGTCTGACGGAAAATCAGCACGTATCTGCTGCATCACTCTGATCATCGCTTCACACAATGAGCAGTCGGTAAAATCAAAATTGGTTGCGGAACTCATAACATCCCCAGTAGCGGCACTCTGTTTATCGCCAGCCAGAGAATAATCCCCAGCATTAACAGAGCGGCGCAAAATGCAATTCCGCGGGTAAACTGCGAAAAATTACGTCGGCCAAAGGCGATAAATCCTAAGCCGATATACAGAACTACCGCAAATATTTTTTCGGTCAGCCAGCGACCGTCTTCAGTAAACGGGAAGTAATGGGTGATAAAAATCAGCATTATTCCGCTTAGCAGCAACAGCGCATCATTAATATGTGGTGTGATTTTCACCCAGCGACGCTGCAGCATCACAGAGTTCACGGTTTTCCAGTAAAAGCGGCTGACAAACAAAATCACCGTCAGACAAACGGTAATCAGATGCAGTGTCAGTATTGGTGTAAAAAGAGAGCTCATTTATCCTGCCATCGGTTAGGAAATAAACTGGCCATAACTGACCCGTGGATTTCCTGCGTAATCATTACGGGTCGCGACCTGCCGGTAACCACTGTGTTCCAGTAACAGGCGTACGGCTTCCCCTTGTTGCCAGCCATGCTCCAGAGCCAGCCAGCCAGCCGGGTGCAGCCAGTGACGACTTTGATCAATAATATGTCGTAAATCTGCCAGACCACCTTCTTCAGCCACCAACGCACTCAGGGGTTCAAAACGTACATCCCCCTGTTGCAAATGGTGGTCAGCAGCATCGATATAGGGAGGGTTGCTGACGATCAACTGATAGTGTCTGGCGGGCAGTTGGCTGAACCAGTGACTCTGCATGAAATGACAATTATTTAATGCAAGCTGTGCCGCATTTTCCTGCGCCAGCATCACTGCTGCCGCCACCCGATCCACGCCAGTTATCTCGCAATCCGCACGCTCTGAACCGAGCGCCAGTGCAACCGCACCACTTCCAGTGCCCAGATCCAATACGTCACAGGGTGTTTCCGACAATAATTCCAGTGCCACCTCCACCAGCATTTCGGTATCCGGACGCGGGATAAGGGTGCTGTTGTTCACTTTCAGTGGCAGTGACCAGAATTCTCGTTCACCTAATAAATGAGCGACCGGTTCACCTTGCTGGCGGCGCTTCAGCAGCTCATCCAGCCGCTCCTGCTGGGCTGCAGTCAGAGTGGTATCATCAAACGCAATCAACCAGCTACGGGACTTTTCCAGTACATAACCGAGCAGGATTTCACCGTCCCGTTTCGGACTTTCACTGTGTTGTAACACCACACGGCTGTGTGCCAGCCAGTCCCGGATACGCATTAATCCTGGCCTGCCAGGGCAGCTAGCTGATCTGCCTGATACTCCTGAACAATAGGTTCAATCAGGCTATCGAGTTTGCCTTCCATCGTTTCATCCAGACGGTATATTGTCAGGTTAATCCGGTGGTCGGTCACCCTGCCCTGTGGGAAGTTATAGGTACGAATACGGTCTGAACGGTCACCACTGCCCAGCAGGTTACGGCGTGCTGAGGCTTCGGCTTCGTGGCGACGCGCCATTTCTGCGGCATGAATACGAGCCCCTAACACTGACAATGCTTTAGCTTTGTTCTTATGCTGTGATCGTTCGTCCTGGCACTCCACCACAATACCGGTCGGCAGGTGGGTAATCCGAATCGCGGAATCGGTGGTGTTAACGTGCTGACCACCCGCTCCTGATGAACGGAATGTATCGATTTTCAGGTCTGACGGATTAATTTCCGGCAGTTCAGCTTCCGGAATTTCCGGCATAATCGCCACCGTACAGGCTGAAGTGTGAATACGCCCCTGTGACTCAGTTTCCGGGACACGCTGCACACGGTGACCGCCGGATTCAAATTTCAGCCGGCCATAAGCACCGTCACCGACAATTTTGGCAATCACCTCTTTATAACCACCATGCTCACCTTCGTTGGCGCTGATAATTTCTACCCGCCAGCGGTTGGTTTCGGCATAACGGCTGTACATCCGGAACAGATCTCCGGCAAACAGCGCGGCTTCGTCACCGCCGGTGCCGGCACGAACTTCAACGAAACACGGACGTTCATCATCCGGGTCTTTAGGCAGCAACAGGACCTGTAATTCCTGTTCCAACGTCTCACTGCGGCTTTTGGCTTCCTGCAGTTCGTCGTGCGCCATATCGCGCATTTCCGGGTCATCGAGCATCAGTGTTGCGGTTTCAATATCTTCCTGAACCTGCTGCCATTGGCGGAAACAATGGGTCACGTCGGTTAACTGAGCATACTCTCGGGACAGAGCCCGAAAACGCTCCTGATCGGCAATAACCCCGGCATCCCCCAATAACGCTTCTACTTCTTCATGGCGTTCCTGCAGCGCTTCGAGTTTGGCAACAATTGATGTCTTCATGTATTTGAGGTTTATCCAGTCACAGAAAAGGGCGACCCGGCATTATTCAATGCCAAGGCCGTCACGTAAAATTTGCAGACGTTCATCGTCCCCGTCACGGGCAGCCTGCTGAAGAGATTTCGTCGGGGCGTGAATCAGACGGTTGGTGAGTTTGTGCGCCAGATCCTGCAGGACCTTTTTAGCATCCTGCCCTTGTTCCAGCGCCAACATTGCCCGTGATTCCAGTTCTTCACGGATCTGATCGGCATGGGAACGATAATCGCGAATGGTGGTCACTGCTGACTGCGCACGCAGCCACGACATAAACTCACCACTTTCATGGACCACAATGCTTTCGGCTTCGACTGCCGCAGCTTCACGCTGGGCCATATTCTGCTGAATAATCGCCTGTAAGTCATCCACGGTATATAAATAGGCATTCGCCAGCTTGCCGGCTTCCGGTTCCACATCGCGCGGTACTGCGATATCCACCAACAACATCGGCTGGTTACGTCGTGCTTTCAGCGCACTTTCCACCATCCCTTTACCGATAATCGGCAGCGGGCTGGCGGTGGAGGAAATAATAATATCGGCATCCTGCAACCGTGAAGTAATGTCGCCAATTTCGATGACTTCAGCCTCTACTTCTTCTGCCAGACGCTGGGCACGCTCACGGGTACGGTTAGCAATAATCAGTTTTTTTACCTGATGCTCGCGCAGATGGCGAGCCACCAGTTCAATCGTTTCCCCTGCCCCAACCAGCAATACGGTGACTTTAGACAGTGATTCGAAAATCTGCCGCGCCAGCGTACAGGCAGCAAACGCCACCGATACTGCACTGGCACCGATATCGGTTTCAGTACGTACCCGCTTGGCGACCGAGAAGGTTTTCTGGAACATCCTTTCCAGTTCACTGTTCAGTACGTGGCCGCGCTGAGATTCAGCGAACGCTTTTTTTACCTGACCGAGGATTTGTGGCTCACCCAACACCAGCGAATCGAGGCCGCTGGCCACGCGCATCAGATGGCTGACCGCAGCATTATTTTCATGCCAGTACAGGCTCTGCCTGACATCTTCCTCTTTAAGCTGATGATAACTGCACAGCCAGCGCACCAACTGTTCCTGTATATCATCATTTTCGTCCACACTCAGGTATAACTCAGTGCGGTTGCAGGTTGAGAGTACCACGCCACTTTGTACTTTTGGCTGTGATAACAGGCTGTCCAGCGCTTTATCAAGTGTGTCCGGCCCAAAAGATACCCGTTCGCGCAATGCGACAGGTGCCGTTTTGTGATTGATTCCGAGTGCTAGAAGCGTCATGGCAATTGTGGTTGGGTTGTCCCAATAATGTCAGGGTTATAGGACTATTCTACAAGATGAGTCAGATCAAGAAAAGCCATACAAAAGCTATGACTGTAATAAGATTAACCTGATGCCACACAATAATCCCTGAATAGCATTGACGGTTAAATGCCGGGACGGTAGCGTTTAGCCCATCTGCAGTAAAATCCGGGTCTGAGGAGATGACTACGTGAGATTAACCAATACCCGCCGGCTGGTTCGGCTGTTACCTTTTGCCAGTCTGCTGTTAACCGCCTGTGTGACTAACGCGCCACAGGGTCCCGGGAAAAGTCCGGATTCCGCACAATGGAAGCAACATGTCAGTGAAGTCAAACAGGTCACCGCATTCCAGACCCGGGGGGCATTTGCCTATCTGTCTGAACGGCAAAAAGTCTATGCCCGTTATAACTGGCAACAAACCGCCGGCGATCGTTACCGGTTACTGTTGACCAATCCACTGGGCAGTACCGAAATGCAGCTTGATACCCAGGGAGAGACCGTACAACTGGTGGATAACACCGGTAAACGCTATTTCAGTCATGACGCGACCAAAATGATTTCTGAGCTGACCGGAATGAAAATTCCGCTGGAAAACCTCCGCCAGTGGATGCTGGGTCTGCCGGGCTCTGCCAGTAACTATACTCTGAATGACAACTACCAGTTACGCACCGCTACCTATACTCAGGACGGCCAGACCTGGAAGGTGACCATTAATGCCTATCGTCAGGATGTTAAACCGGCTCTGCCAGCAGATTTGGAAGTCACCACCGGAGATTTAACCATCAAACTGCGTATGGATAGCTGGAAACTGCCATGAAGACAACCTGGCCCAGCCCGGCAAAACTGAATCTGTTCCTATATATCACCGGGCAGCGCAGCGATGGCTATCACAACCTGCAAACGCTGTTTCAGTTTCTGGATTACGGCGACAGCCTGCAGATCGAAATCTCCCTTGACGGTCGGCTGGTCATGGCACAACCCGTCACGGCTGTCGCCGATGAGGATAATTTAATTATCCGCGCGGCACGGCTGCTTAAAGCCGCAGCGCTTAAGGATAACCGGGTAACAGAAAATGCCGGTGCAGTGTTTGCCGTAGAGAAGAAAATCCCGATGGGGGGTGGACTGGGTGGCGGTTCCTCGAATGCTGCCACGGTACTGGTGGCGCTGAACCAGCTGTGGCAATGTGGATATTCTGCGGAATTTCTCGCCGCACTGGGTCTGCAACTGGGGGCGGATGTCCCGGTATTTGTGCGCGGCTTTTCAGCCTTTGCCGAAGGGGTTGGGGAACAACTCCACCCAGCCACCCCACCCGAGAAATGGTATCTGGTGGCCCATCCCGGGGTCAGTAGCCCTACCCCACTGGTATTTAGTGATCCGCAGTTGACCCGTAACAGCCCGCACCGGACATTAAACCAGCTAATGAATAGCAACTGGCAGAATGATTGTGAGCCAGTCGTAAGAAAACGTTTTCGTAAGGTTGATGAATTGCTGGTCTGGCTGTTAGAATACGCGCCATCACGCCTGACCGGGACCGGCGCCTGTGTGTTTGCTGAGTTTGATTCCGAGGAAGCTGCCCGGCGGGTTCTTGAACTCTCTCCTGAGTGGATAACGGCATTTGTAGCGCGTGGGGTGAATACTTCACCGCTTCAAACAACGTTATCTGAGAGATCAGCGTGTGCGTGACAGTATCAACCTGTTCCAGATACTGCGCGTATCGCATTTATACACCTGTGTGAACCTGCTCTGCGACACCACGCAGAGGGTTCTCTGGACGTAAAGCCTGAGGTTTTTCTCGTGCCCGATATGAAGCTTTTTGCTGGTAACGCCACCCCGGAACTAGCGCAACGCATAGCCAACCGTCTTTACACTAACCTCGGGGACGCCGCTGTCGGCCGTTTCAGTGATGGTGAAGTCAGTGTTCAGATTAATGAAAACGTACGTGGTGGTGATATTTTTATCATTCAGTCCACCTGTGCGCCAACTAACGATAACCTGATGGAACTGGTAGTCATGGTTGACGCGCTGCGTCGTGCCTCTGCCGGTCGTATTACTGCAGTTATCCCTTACTTTGGTTATGCCCGCCAGGATCGTCGCGTTCGTTCTGCGCGTGTCCCGATTACCGCAAAAGTCGTTGCCGACTTCCTGTCAAGCGTTGGTGTTGACCGTGTTTTGACGGTCGACCTGCATGCCGAACAGATTCAGGGCTTCTTTGACGTACCGGTAGACAACGTATTTGGCAGCCCGATTCTGCTGGAAGATATGTTACAGCTGAATCTGGAAAATCCTATTGTGGTTTCCCCGGATATTGGCGGTGTAGTGCGTGCCCGTGCGGTGGCTAAGCTGTTGAACGATGCGGATATGGCTATTATCGATAAACGTCGCCCACGGGCTAACGTTTCTCAGGTCATGCACATTATTGGTGATGTCGCCGGCCGTGATTGTGTGCTGGTGGATGACATGATAGATACCGGTGGTACGCTGTGCAAAGCGGCTGAAGCACTGAAAGATCGTGGTGCCAAACGTGTTTTTGCCTATGCCACTCACCCTATCTTCTCCGGGAATGCGCTGGAAAACCTGCGTAATTCAGTGATTGATGAAGTCGTGGTGTGTGACACGATTCCGTTATCTCCTGAAATTAAAGCACTGCCTAATGTCCGTACTCTGACATTATCTGGTATGCTGGCTGAAGCGATTCGTCGTATCAGCAATGAAGAATCTATTTCAGCGATGTTTGAGCACTAATTATTGCTTAAGTGTTGATAATTAAAAGACCGGGCTTCATGTCCGGTCTTTTTGATTAAAATGACTGTGTTGCTTATCTGTTAAAAATAACAAATCCCTGCCGCTATAATTATTGACCTATTTTTTGTGATTTCTTGCCGGGAAAATAAATTATTCCATCTGCCGGTTATTAAGTCAGACCATTTACTTATATTGGTGCATTGCTTAATTTAGCGCCTTATTCGGGGAAGGCATATGTTACTTGATATTTACACACTGTTTATTTGCGAATTATATATTCTGGGATTCCTGACCATTATTTATGTTTTTGCCTGGCTGGGCGGTAAACGCCAGCGTGAACTCGGCTATATGGCATTAATTCTGGCCATGACCATGAGTGCGGTTTTCCTCAGCAGCCTGCGTAGCAAAGGGTATCATTTTTTACCGGTAGTGGTATCGAACACGTTGCTTTTACTCAGCTACGGTCTGATGGTTAATATCATGCGTTCACTCGGAGAACGTCCTGTGGGCTATCTGTGGCTGAGCAGTTGCCTGCTGTGGCCACTGTTCTGTCTCTCTCCCGCTTTTTATCATAATCTGCCGTCACGTATCGTCACCATTACATTGTTATGTGGGCTGTATAGCGCTGCATTCTTTTATGAACTATGCAGACTAAGGCAAATAATCAAAACGACATTCTGGCCGGCGATTGTGCTGGTTTCTATTCATCTGTTATTTCAGTTTGCCCGGCTACTGTTCGATCAATTTGTCCCGGACAGCCGTAACGGGGCTATCGGCGGCAGTCATTTTTCTTTATATGTCATTCTTGAGTCTATTTTATTTATTATCGGATTATCCTTTACCCTGCTGGCCATGGTGAATGAACGCAGCCAGATGAAGCTTGACCGGATGTCACAGATCGATCCGCTGACTAACACCTTAAACCGACGGGGACTTTATCTGGTGGCTGCCGATATTATCAGGCGTAGCCAGCAACGCCCCTGTACCGCGATTATTTTCGATCTTGATCATTTTAAATCGATTAATGATACCCACGGTCACTTTAAAGGGGATGAAATACTGTTGGATTTTTGCCGCCGGGTGAGTGAAAAAATCCCCCCTCATCTCTGCTTTGCGCGACTCGGAGGTGAGGAGTTTGCGGCTATCGGGTTACTGAACCAGCAACAGGCGGGTGAATTATGCGAACAAATCCGACAGGCAGCCGAACAGTCGCTCAGCAGCCCGATTCCTTATACGGTAAGTATTGGATTTACCACCGGATCAATTAACGATACCCGTAAGCCGTCGCTAAACAGTTTGCTGGAAACCGCTGACTTTGCCCTGTATCAGGCGAAAACCAGCGGCCGTAACCGGGTCTGTTTTCAGTTATTTATGACGGGTGTGTAATTTGCAGCCGTTGTAACGCAATAAAAAATAGCGGTCACAGACTTTTTCCCGGCCGCCTAATTGCGCTCCCGTCAGCCATAACAACGCCCCAAGGAAGATGGCAAATATTGCCAACCCCACTGCCAGATCCGGCAGGTGAAACGACGGCAGCTGATTCAGTACTGCCACGACTATACCGGCCAGAATGACTACCAGCCCGGCTCCCATGAGTGTATTCCCGTACATCAGACACTGTTTATGTTTCATCATGTCTCTCCCCGCACAGCGAACAGTTGAACAATTAAATAAAATTTTAATTAACAACTTTACACTTCACTGCTACACAGATCACAAACCGGGAACTTAATGAACATTTAATGCGATCTTCACAGGCCTTTGTGCTTCTGCCTGCCACACAGTAAAATAAGCGTTTTCGAATCACAGCAGGAAAGAAATAGTGAGCAGCATTAAACTGATTGTGGGACTGGCAAACCCTGGCGCGGAATATGCCGCAACACGGCATAATGCCGGAGCCTGGTACCTGGACCTGCTGGCAGAACGGCATAATCAGTCGTTAAAGGAAGAGCCAAAATTTTATGGCTACACCGCGCGGCTAAATCTGGCCGGTAATGATGTCCGCCTGCTGGTGCCCACCACTTTTATGAACCTGAGTGGGAAAGCCGTGGCTGCGATGGCCACTTTTTATCGTATCGCTCCTGAAGAGATTCTGGTGGCTCACGATGAACTGGATATGCCGCCAGGCGTCGCAAAATTTAAGCTGGGGGGCGGTCACGGTGGCCACAACGGGTTAAAAGATATCATCAGTAAACTGGGCAACAACCCTAATTTCCACCGCCTGCGCATCGGGATTGGACACCCTGGCGACCGTAATAAAGTCACCGGTTTCGTACTGGGTAAACCCCCTCAGAGTGAACAGAAACTGATTGACGAGGCGATTGATGAAGCGGCACGCTGCACCGAAGTGTGGCTGAAAGATGATCTTCTGAAAGCGATGAATCGACTGCACGCATTTAAAGCTGGCTGAACCCTGCCGGAAATCCGCGCCTTCATGGCCGGTTGTGTGTATAATGCGGCGAAATTTTACAGATCCGACGGCTGCCTGGTGTGCAGCCGCCAATACGTTATAAGGTAACTCAAGCATGGGATTTAAATGCGGTATCGTGGGCCTGCCAAATGTTGGTAAATCCACCCTGTTTAACGCGCTGACTAAAGCAGGTATCGAGGCGGCTAACTTTCCGTTTTGTACCATTGAACCTAATACCGGCGTGGTTCCCATGCCTGACCCGCGTCTGGATAAGCTGGCAGAAATCGTAAAACCGCAGCGCACCATCGCCACCACGATGGAATTTGTTGATATTGCCGGTCTGGTGAAAGGCGCTTCCAAAGGGGAAGGTCTGGGAAACCAGTTTCTGACCAACATCCGTGAAACCGAAGCTATCGGCCATGTGGTACGTTGTTTCGAAGATGACAATATCATTCACGTTGCCGGTAAAGTCAGCCCTGCCGACGATATCGAAGTGATTAACACCGAACTGGCGCTGTCCGACCTGGACACCTGTGAGCGTGCTATTCATCGCTTACAGAAAAAAGCCAAAGGCGGCGATAAAGACGCTAAAGCTGAGCTGGAAGTGCTTGAAAAATGTCTGCCACAGCTGGAGAACGCCGGTATGCTGCGCGCTCTGGGTCTGGATGAAGACGAAAAAGCACTGATTCGTTACCTGAGCTTCCTGACCCTGAAACCAACTATGTACATTGCCAACGTTACCGAAGATGGTTTCGAGAACAACCCGTTCCTCGACCAGGTGCGTGCGATTGCCGATCAGGAAGGCTCTGTCGTGGTTCCGGTCTGTGCAGCAGTTGAATCTGATATCGCTGAACTGGACGATGCTGACCGTGAAGAGTTTATGGCCGAACTGGGCCTGGAAGAACCTGGTCTGAACCGCGTCATCCGTGCCGGTTATGCCCTGCTCAACCTGCAAACCTACTTCACCGCAGGTGTTAAAGAAGTCCGTGCCTGGACCATCCCTGTCGGCGCTACCGCCCCACAGGCCGCCGGTAAAATCCACACCGACTTCGAAAAAGGCTTTATCCGCGCCCAGACCATCGCCTTTGATGACTTTGTGGCCTGCAAAGGTGAACAAGGTGCCAAAGAAGCCGGCAAAATGCGCGCCGAAGGAAAAGACTATATCGTCAAAGACGGCGATGTTATGAACTTCCTGTTTAACGTCTGATGCTTAAAACTGCATGAAAGGATAGCCTTTCGCGTAGTCAGGCATAGTAATGAAAATCCACGCTTAGGTGTGGATTTTTTGGTGGGTGGTGGTTTAGCGGTAATTCTCAACTTTTAACGCAGGTAATAAGTAGGATCGGTTTAGATGATGAAGAAACCCCATTAGTTTAATTTTGAGGCATATTCAGGTAATTTACTAGTGATGATAATAAACACTCTCCCATCATTCATAACGTAATTTTACAATATTACGCTCAACATTGGAACTCTAGTTGCGGATTTTCTAACCCTATAAAACTAAGTAAGATATTATATCTGTTTAGCCAAGGAGGAGATCAGTGCATGTCATGAGTTCCAATATGACTAACATATATTTATAACCGAAAAACTGAGGTGTTCGTCACACCTAATTATCTGGATCAAGTGAAAATAATGTCAATAACACTTATCATTTAACAATAAAAAGTAAAAAATTAATACTTCACTCTATTAAATCAATTTAAATTACCCAGAAAATATTTTTCAATTGAATTTAGCCTCTCAAATTTTCTTTGCTGAATAACCATAATAAGTGTATCTAAATCCTGCTCTGGATTATTATTATCTACGATTTTTTCGACAACTTGGATTGGAACACCAAACTCATCCAAGGCAGAATAAACACCTGGCAAATGAAAATTTTCCATCTTATGCATAACAAGACCATAATCATGGCTATCTTTATAGCCATATGAAATACACAAACTATGTATCAATTGTGAAGTAAGATTAATTGCATAAGGTATATTATGACCAACGGAGTTACGTAAAAATGCCAGTAACCAATCTATAGTATCTGAGATATCAGTCTTATCTTCATAGTATTCAATTTTAGATTTAATAAAATCACCATATGAACCAGCATTCATATACTGAATGATAATAGGGACAAGATCTTCAATATCTCCTAAGCGAACTCGACCTAATGACCTAGACTCAAGAATTAAAATACAACGACACAAAAAATAAGTTTGTTTTTTGTTAGGGATCCCCGACCACATAATATCACCCCATCCGTCATTCATTTTCTCTTTAAGGAAATAAGCCAAATCAAAAATCAATTCTGGATTATACTTTGTATTTTTTTTCAATATTTCAAATGGAATTAAACTATTATTTTTGAATAAATTTAACCTATCTTTAGAACCTTCAGTTAATAAATCGTTATCTAACCCACATAACAAATTCAACGGCGAATCATTTGACTGTACGCCAGATGCAACAATTACATCACTATCATCATCCGATTCAACTGGGGATTTTTCCAAGCAATGTACATTTCCAACAAAGTATCGCCCCATTCTTCCAGCCCGCCCTTGGATATTCTTGTACGTAAACATACTAACAACTGGGTTCGCATTTCTTCGATCATAAATAATGACATTTTTAGCTGAGGTGTTTACGCCTTCTATTATGGTTGAGGTACAAAGCAGTACTTTAATTTCTCCTAAGTTGAATAGTTTAATCATTTCCTGCTGTATAGCACGAGGTAAAGCTCCATGATGGATACCTATTCCTTTTTTTAAAGCTTTAGATACGATCCAATCTTTATGATAATTTTCGTCGATCCAATCTATAAACGCATCATAAATTTTTTTGCTCCTATTTTTAGTATTTAACTTATTACTGATTATCAATTCATTTGCTAACCTAACAGTGCTTTGAGGCGACTGGCAATAAATTAAAGTACAGGACTCATCAAATTGTAAAAGCTCAAGAACTTTGGCAGTTCTCACTTCGCTATCTGATGATAGATTATATTCATAAATATTTAGAGCTACGGTAGAAAAATCAGAAGGTAAAAAAACATAACTATCATTTAAAAAATTCAACCCCGTAATAGACTTTATATTAGGTCCAATTAAATAGAACTGTTTTGAATTTTTAATCAAATAAGAAAATGCCACATTCAGAGTTATAGCCCTAAAATCATCATTACTATCAATGTTTAACTTATAAAATTCGTCGAGAATTAAAAGATCAATGTTATCAAGATCATTTCTTTCCAAAACACGTTCCTGAGTCAGGACATATATTACATTTGTTTTAGAAGCCTCTTGGGAACCATGTGAAATAACCTGATAATTAGAAGCCAATAGATTAGATAACCTACGTCTTGTTTCATCAATTAAAGCAATTGTTGGTACAATGATAACTATTTTTTTGAAATTTAGTGAATATATCAAAGAATCAATAATAGCACTTTTCCCTACACTTGTTGAGGCACTTAACACTACGTTCTTATTATCAAGTAAATATGAGTATACTTTTTTCTGTAACGAATGAAAATAAAAATCATCAGGCCGATTAATGGGTTTATAAGAACTGAGTAATAATTCTTCATTCAAAGTAATGTTTTCAAACTCACTTTTCAAATATGGAAACAACCCAGATTTTCGAACCATTGATCGTATAATTGTAGAAAAACCACTATAATACTGACCCTGCTCTAATATTCTTATAGTAAATTCTCTGCCGAGACTTTCCGTTTTCCTATTCAAAAATAGAGTCAAAATAGATGATAATACTGTAAATTTCTCCTCATCACTCAGATGAGAAGAATTAGATATTTTATCTTTTAAGTGGTTATTTTTCATATTTCACTAACCCTTTCATTATTTCATCAGTAAGGTGATCTATTTTTTCCATAGAAAGAAAATAAACATCTACATTGTAATTCTGAATGTGATGATCCTCTGATTCTTTCACTTCTGAACAAAAATCATCAAAAATTTTTGAGACTTCTTCTTTGATAAGGCTCTGATATTCTTCAACATAACCACCAGAAAGGCATCCGGCATTATAAATATATAATAAAGTAAATCTATAACGATCCGGAAAGTCTAATACTGACGCATTAATAGTGAGCAGTTCATCAACATTATGATACATCAAATAATCATCATTTTTAGCGTCGAAAATTCGTTTCTTACTACTATCAAATATATCATCATCAAGATTATCGTAAAGAAATTTAGTTAAAGATGCCGGTGCATCCGCAATACTTATATCACCCTCTATGAAAGCATTGCCTAATAATAAGTGGTACTCTGAGTCATGTTCAACAATATGTACATTATTAAATTGCTTAATCCCTTTAAGTCCATGAAGATAAAGCATTCCTGAAATAGGTTCACTTTTATAATTCCCTCTAATTAAAATGTAAAGTATTAACTCAGATAATAAAAGTCTTATTTTTTGTTTTCCCTCAAAATTATTTTTGACTTTATTTATGGTTTCGGCCCAAAGTTTATAGCATTCAGAACTATCATTCTCGGCTAATTCCTTTGGTGTTAGCAAAAACTCTGGCAACCAGATAAATAAACTCTCAGTAATTCTTGTATATCTGACTTCTTTATTTCTCCCATACTTAGAAAAATAAGCAATCATTTTAGATTTTATTTCTGTTGATTCAATCTCATGGAGTCTAACGAAACAATTAGCCTTGGTATTATTAGAATATACTTTTCTTGTCGCTTTCCTTTGGCCAGATATTTTACCAATCCAATTAGAAATCATTTCATTGAGTTCTTGATTAGAAAAGGTTTTCTCATTGTTAGTATGTTGCCTATTTGATCTTGAAGCTATTTCAGAAACTAACCTGAGTATTTTATAATAGATATCTTCTACGTCGTGAGAAAAAAGAGAAATTCCTTTTCCCGTGGCATACTTCATTATTTTTGCATGTGAGTCATATATAGCTTCCTTATCTGAACGAATATATTCCCAGTAACAGTTATCAACCCAATACTCAGCCCCATTGCCATTCTTTGATTTATTATTCTTTAGGTGCCGTTGGACTGATTTAATTAGCGTATCCCGTTCTTTGGTTAGCGTTCTTTCTGAACGATGAATACATAAATGATTCAATGATTTACCCACTGACATCTTTGTAACAATTCTAAAAAGAGCAGTTATGTTAGACTCTTTGTCACTTGATAAAGACTTTTGAACAATTGATTCCACTTTATCAAGCTTATAAATATTCTTTAAATTCCATACTCCTACGCTTAAATTTGATTTTACTTGTACATACTCTATCAAATTTCGCCGAATCAAATCGATGTCATCAATTCTTTCACATCTAACACCAATTAAATCTCTATCTGAAAGCATGTCAAGAACATAGTTGGTTGCTATATAATCTTGATAAAGATATCCTCGGCGGGACGATATTGCCCCATGATCAGAAACAACTTTATCGAATGAAGATGAATCTTCCATGTGTATTCTCATTAGTTTTTTTCAATAGTATGATCAAATACAAATCTACGGTATCTGTTTATTTATACATGTTATAAGTTACCTGGTGAGTAGTAGAGATAAACATCTGAAGCTTCTCCCATTGCTCCGCAACAAAGCAAATCCGTGAGCTGAAGAGAAAAATCAGTGTACTGAAAGGCTACCGAAATATTAATGAAGGCTACTATAGGTTTGATCTTCTCAGCTGTGATGGTGACGACATGGGTAATTTTGCTTCCCTCCATTGCAAACTGCCGAACCCCTTGCCCATCGTTGGTTTATCAGCATTCATTGCCTTAACTGTAGTAACAACTGTGTAATGATGATTGAGTTAAAGTCGTCTTCCTTCAAGCCAATTTTCATCAGTTTCCTCACTGCGGACCGTTATGACTGAAATATGCAGGCACGATATCGCTGGAGCTACCGGCTGTGAGTTTTAAACACTAAAACGCCAGCTTAACCAGAATAGTGAATCAACTAAACGCAGTTGGTTAATCTCCCCCGGGAGACTCAAAGACTGCGGCCCCCCAATACCCTTTGCCAGCCCGGGAACTCTCTGTCCAGCCTTGTGATATCAGTTCCCTGGCAATCAGCCGGTTGATCATACCGTGCCCTGCCAGCAGCACAGACTGGTTGTGTTCTGTGGATGTATCTATCAGCAATTGCGCAGCCTGCTTTGCGCGTGCTTTCGCCATGGATAAAGATTCCGCATTCGGGGACAAACCACACAACCAGAGCACGCGGAAGATAACTGCCCAGTGAGAGGGTGACAGCTTTAGCAATAGAACAGGGAATACCGGCAATTCAGCTTCCCTGAACAACTCACAGATCATTTCAGGTACCTGTTTTAGCGCACTGACAGAGGAAACTGCTCTCGGTAACGGACTACTTAACGTCTTCAATGGCCTGGTTACCAGGTCCTGGCAGGACTCCGGCGGTTTATCATCACCAGTATCGGAAAGGTCATACTGTTTTATCCATTCAGCCATTGCTGAGGCAGAGATCATTTTCGCACTGGTAAATGCCGGTTTTCCGTGACGCATCAAAATAATCTTCAAACGCGGTCTGGTCCTTTTATCATGGTAAGCAGCCCGTTCATGGGTTGGGCAGTTATGCTGAATACTGTTGTAATACTGGTGAACCGGACGGTTAGCCTGTCAGCCGGGCTAACTCTCTTACGGATAAGGTCCGCCTCTCCCCCTCAGTCAAGCCACACCTTGCCCACCAGGTAGGTTTTTGCCTGACCGCCGATCAGTACACGGTCGCCGTTAAGCTGGCAACGGAGTTCGCCGCCGCGCTCAGATTTCTGGTAAGCCAGCAGTTGGGTTTTACCCAGTCGGTCGGCCCAGTACGGAATTAACATGCTGTGAGCGGAACCGGTGACCGGGTCTTCCGCTACGCCTTCACCCGGGCAGAAGAAACGGCTGACAAAGTCATACTCTCCGTCTCCCGGTGCTGTCACACAGACCATTTTATCCAGTGACAGCATGGCAAATGTATCAGGGCGAATCGCTTCCACCTGCTGCTGATTTTCCAGCACCACCAGATAGTCCCGTGCGGCCCGGACTTCACGGTAACCGGTGATACCTAAGCACTCTGTCAGCAATGCAGGCGGTTGCTGCACCGGCTCGCTTAACCAGACCGGGAAATCCAGTGTCAGCCATTCACCTTCACGAGATACGGACAGCGGTCCAACAAACCGGGTAGTAAAATTAATGGTGTTGTGAGGGTATTTCAGATGTTCGAAAATTACATGCGCCGCCGCCAGGGTGGCATGTCCGCACAGGTTGATTTCACTCTGAGTGGTAAACCAACGTAGCTCAAAACCATCGTCATTAGCGACAAAAAAGGCTGTCTCTGACTGGTTATGCTGCTTTGCCATCTTCTGCATCAGCTGGTCGGGCAACCACTGGTCAAGCGGACAAACCGCAGCCGGATTACCGCCAAAAGTCGTGGAAGTAAAAGCATCGACCATATAAAAATCAATTTGCTGCATAGGGTGATCCTCTGTTTATTTCCTGCAGATGACTTTATTAACAGTGTACAGTGTCCGACCCGACTTTCTTACTGTCCTGCCGCCAGCTGGCAGCATATCTCACCAATCTTAGCTACCGCCTGTAGCAGTTGTGGTGTCGGTTCGTTGGCACAATTCAGCCGCAGATAGTGCTGTAATTCCCCTCCGGGCGAAAACAGCGGGCCAGGGCTGACACCGATCCCCTGTATTAATGCCTGACGGTGGACCTCGGGAGCACTGACCTGAGATGGCAGTTCGACCCACAGCAGGAAGCCAGCGGCCGGGATATTTATCTTTGTCCCCGCTGGGAAACTGGTTTTGACCTGACGGATGACCGCCTGAATCCCGTCGTGTATCCGTTGCTTAAGGCGCTTCAGATGCCGGTCATAGTCACCACTGCCAAGGATGTCACTAGTGGCAGCTTCCAACAGCGGTACTCCCGCCCAGTCACCCGCCATCCGCGCCTGCAATACCCGGTCATGATAACGGCCGGCCACTATCCAGCCGATACGCCAGCCCGGAGCGAGCGTTTTGGACAGCGAACTGCAGTAAATCACATTGCCATGCTGGTCGAATGCCTTGCAGGCCGGCGGTCGTTGTCCTTCTCCTGCCAGATCCCCATAGACATCATCTTCTATCAACGGGATTCCTGCATTTTCGGTTATCGCTACCAGTTGCTGCTTACCGTGCAGCGACATGCTGGCCCCCAGCGGGTTTTGTACGCAGGGTGACACCAACACCGCCGCAGGACGGTGACGATGAATCGCCTCAGCCAGAGCTTCCGGCAACATGCCCTCAGACGGGTCAGTCGTGATTTGTAACGCCTGTAACCCCAAATCTTCCAGTAATAACAGCGTACCGAAATAAGCAGGTTGCTCAATGGCCACCACCTCTCCCGGCTGACACACGGCTCTCAGTGCCAGCCGCAGAGCCTGGGTCGCCCCGGCGGTAATAATCACCTCATCCGCGCTAAAGCTGGCTCCCCACTGAGCAGCACGTACCGCTATCTTATTACGCAAATCGGCACGGCCCGGTGGCAGGCTATAGCTCTGGCCATGCGCCTCCAGCCTTCGTGCGGCGGAATGCAAAGCCCGTTGCAACGTGTCGGTCGGCAACCAGGATGGATCAGGAAGTGCTGCCCCCAGTGGCACCAGCCGCGTTTCAGTACTGCTGAACAGCGAACGTGCTACCGCCGAAAGTGTCACCGGCACAGGGCCGTCAGCATAGCGAGGCTGAGGGGGGTGAGTTTTGTGGTTCTGCTGGCTGACAAAATAGCCGGAACGTGGCCTGGCCTCTATCAACCCGTCGGCTTCCAGACAACGCAGCGCTTCCAGCGCTGTCGGTAGGCTGACCTGCTCACGTTCGGCCAGTTTACGGGCGGAAATCATCCGGTCACCGGCCTGTAAAACGCCCGCAGCCAGTGTCTGACGCAACATTTCAGCTATCCGGCGGTACTGCGGGGGTATGGGAGTTACAACTGACATAACCAATCTGTACAGGGTAATTTTCAATAAATCTGACTATACAGCCAATCTGCAGTGCCATCTATAGTGACGGACATCAACCAGACACGGAGGCATTATGCACAGCGATAACTTTGATCTTTCGGCCTATTTTCGTCGTATTCACTATACCGGCCCGGCGGCAGCCGACACTGCGACACTGCATGCACTGATGCGCCATCAGCTGTTTGCCATCCCGTTTGAAAATCTGGATGTGCAGGCAGGTAAGGTGGTGTCACTGATCCCTGAAGAGATCACCGATAAACTGCTGTATCAGCACCGTGGTGGCTATTGTTATGAGCTGAACGGGCTGTTCGCCATGGCATTACAGGCATCCGGTATTCGTTACCGGTTTGTCGCCGCCCGGCCGATGTTCTACCCCGCCCGCCGTCCGAAAACCCATATGGCGCTGGTCGCGGAAACCGAAGGCCGCCAGTGGCTCTGTGATCTCGGATTTGGCAGTTATGGTCTTCGTGCCCCGCTAGCGCTCGATATGACTGACTGCGAAATTCCCCAGGATTTTGATACCTTCCGGCTGACAAAGGATGAAGAAGGCGTGTATCTGTTGCAGGCAAAAGCCGAAGGCGTATGGGCCAACCAGTACAGCTTTGACCTGTCGCCGACCGAATGGGTTGATTTTCTGCCGGCGAACTATCTGAACTCTACCCATCCGGAAACCATTTTTGTGCAAAAGCGGTTGATCATGCTGCATAACGCCTCACAACGGCTGATATTACTGGGCAATACGTTAAAGACCATTACTGCCGAAGGTTCCGTAAAACAGCAGATTGACGAAAAGGATATCGTTGAAGTGATGAAAAAACGCTTTGCATTAGCAACCGGCGGATAATTCTGTCAGGCCGTGAATTGATCTCACCCGCTCTGTGTTTGCCCTGATTACAGACAGAGCGGGCGCGATACGTTGATAAAATGTTCATGACCTGCTCATTTCCCGCCAGCCTTGACTGACAGATTAACCCGTCAAAATGTGCTTAGCTTAAGCCAGCTCCGGGTATCACCTTCTGCTGAATTTCCCCCGTCGGGCTTAGCCGTAGTATATTAGCGTCACTTTCAATTTCAGGCGTGTGGCATGGCTTATCCGATTGGTGAATTTTCTAAACGTTGTGGCATTAATGTTACCACCTTGCGTGCCTGGCAGCGGCGTTACGGGCTGTTAAACCCGCAGCGCACCGAAGGAGGTCATCGTCTGTACAACGATGCAGATATTGAACTGGCGCTGAAAATCCTCGACTGGATAAAAAAGGGAGTACCGGTCAGCCAGGTGAGGCCGTTGCTCATCCGGCCAGAACAAGGACAGGCCAATAACTGGTTGCAGTTGCAGGAGCACATGCTGGAACTGTTGAAAACAGGCAAAACAGAAGCATTACGCCAGCAGATTTATAGCGCAGGGCGTGACTATCCACGTTCAGAACTGGTCACCGAACTTCTGCGTCCACTGCGGAGCAAATTTTCCGCCAGGGTATCGGCAATGATGACACTGCGTGAAATTCTTGACGGTATCATCATCACTTATACCGCCTTCTGCCTGGACAAAGACCGTAAAAGCCGCGGCGACAATTATCTGATCAGCGGCTGGCAACTGGCTGACCCCGGGGAAGTATGGCTGGAAGCACTTAAACGCAGCGGGGGTAATTACCGGTTTGATGTACTGCCACAGGTCCCGGACACTCTGGCACCGGAAGTGGTCGCCGGACGACGCTGGCTTTTGGTCAGCCACGGTACACTAACTTCCTCTATGACCCGGCAGGCAGCGCAGTGGCAACAACAGGGCATAGTGCTGGAGATTATTACCTTATAAGCCAGTCGTCCAGAACAGTAGTTGGCCTGCAGGCGATAACTTCCGTTCAAATAAATGGCTTACTCCGGCTGGCAACTGAGCAGATGCATAAACTGACGTGTTAAAGCTTCACCCAGTTGTTCCGCCTGTAACGGGTCGCTCACCACAATATTATCTACCGCGCCATGCATCCCGTGATACATCAGTATTGCGGTCAGGTGCAGATCGTCAGATTTCCAGCTACCCGCCTCCTGCCCGGCGCTAAGAATTGCCAGAATCTGACTGAGCACCGCATCACGGTCCCGGTTGCCACGGGTATGATAATGGTGGTCGTGATACAGCATATCGTGCAGATCCATTCCCTGAAGATAGGCGGCAACTCCGGCATGGCACCAAGCCCGTAGCCGTCCGATACTGTCTTCGACAGCACAGCTCTCCACGGCCTGCTGGAGGGTTGCAATAAATTGTCGGGTAAAACGTTCACGTAACGCATCCAGCATTTCGTTCTTCGAGGCAAAATAGTGATAAAAGGTGCCTTTGGCGACACCTGCATCACGTACGATGTCACTGATTGTGGTGGCTTCAAACCCTTTGCTGATAAATAACTGTTGTGCCGCATCCATCAGTTCATCAAGCCGGACCTCTGCGGGTTTAGTTCTGGGCTGCGGACGTTTAGGTATGGCGGAGTTTTTCATTTAATCGTCCCGGGACAAGCATTTCGCGGTCATCGTAACGGATGTTACGGGCCTTGACCAGTCGCCCTACTTTTACTGCATCGCTAAAACCCCATTGACCGACGGTCAGTCATAAACTATATTGATAATCGTTCTCATTTAATTTGGATAATCAGGTCACTCCTTATGCAACAGTTTCAGCGTCCGGCGCTGGTGATTGCCGTTTGCCTGGGCACTTTTATGGCATCACTGGATATCAGCATTGTCAATGTCGCCCTCGACACAATGCAGTCCTCTTTAAACACTACTATGGCAGGATTGCAGTGGGTGGTCGATGCCTATGCGCTGTGCTTGTCCGGGCTGATTCTCTCCTCCGGACCACTGGGTGACCGTTACGGGCGTAAACGTATCTGGTTGGTGGGAATTGCCTTGTTTACCGTTGGGTCAGCAGTTTGTGCATTGTCCGGTTCGCTGCCGGTCCTGCTGGCCGGCCGGGTCATTCAGGGTATTGCCGGGGCTGCGGTTATCCCGGGAGCGCTGACATTACTGTCCCATGCGTTCCCTGATCAGAACGCCCGGCTGCGGGTGATTGGACTCTGGTCCTCCATCAGTGCCGTATCACTGGCTCTGGGACCATTACTTGGCGGCTGGCTGGTCAACAGTGCGGGATGGCCATCTATCTTTGTTATCAACCTTCCTGTGGGGATTGTTGCTCTGCTGCTCGGCGCCTACGGATTACAGGAAAATTCTCATCCGGAACATGCAGCACTTGACCCGTTGGGCCAGGTACTGAGTGTCCTGACTCTGGGTTGCCTGACCTACGGGCTGATCTCCGCCGGCCAGTCTGGCTGGCTGAGTATTACGGCCTATGGGTCAGTTATGTTGTCTGTACTGGCGTTTGTCGCCCTGCTCTGGACAGAACAGCGGGTTGTCCGTCCTCTGCTGCCGCTCAGCCTGTTCAGCAATATAGATTTCTCCGGTTATACCCTGGCCTCGGCGGTTCTCGGGTTTTCCTCTTATAGCAGCATTTTTTTAGTTTCTCTGTTTCTGCAACAGGCTCAGGGACAGACGCCGTTTGATACCGGCTGGAAAATGGCCCCGGAATTTATTGCAATGGGGGTAACGTCATTGTTGTTTGGCCGCATTTCTGCCCGTTTTCGCAGTGAATCGCTGGCAGTCAGTGGATTTATCATCACCGGCACGGGTTTATTACTGCTGTCACGGTTACAGGCTGACAGTCATTACAGCAGCATGGCCCTGTGGCTGATGATTCTAGGGGCCGGCATGGGGGTGGCTATTCCCGCCGTCAGTGGGCTGGTGATGCGAAGTACAGATGCGCCACGTGCCGGAATGGCTTCCGCTACCATGAATGCTGTGCGCCAGGCAGGAATGACACTGGGTATCGCATTACTGGGATCCGTGATGAGTTTGCATGCCAGACATCAGCTCACTGGTCAGCATATTCATCAACAGCCTCTGAACGTCATCCCGGTTAATCGTCAGGTGATAACTGCCCCCGATGGGCTGCTGACTCTGACACGGCACGCCTATGCCAGTGGATTTTCGCTGGCGGTATTGTGTGCGGGCCTGGTTAGCCTGCTGATGGCGGCTGGTTTGGCACTGCTCTGCTCCCGACGCTTCCGCTCTGCAAATCCTCCGGAGGTTTCCGCCGGATAATGTGTTTCAGCTCTGATTGTGCGCTGCTGCGCTTCGGACCGAAGGCGCATCGCTGGCAGTGATATTGGCCGAATTGTTGCATTTTCTTGCAATTAATCAGTTCAGTGAATAGTATCCTCCGGCTATGCTTGTTATTTCCGTAACGGTCAGTCCGTTACGCGTAAGCGTTAACGTTACCCAACGCACGGCTTCCGCAAAGATCTTTTGCGGAAGATACTTGCGTTCCTGAAATGCCTTCCGGGCACAATGAGTAATGTTATGTCATCTGAAAATACCCTGAATACGCCAGCGTCTGCCGGCAGCCATCACCTGTTACCCATTTCTGTCTCTCTGTTTCTCTCGTATCTCTGCGTCGGTCTGCCGTTACCGGTGATCCCATTGTATGTCCACCATCAGCTTGGGCTCAGCAATACCATGGTGGGTATTGCCGTGGGTATTCAGTTTCTGGCCACCGTGCTAACCCGGGCATACGCCGGTCGTCTGGCCGACAGCCGCGGAGGGAAACGTTCTAATTTGCAGGGTATCTGTGCCTGTATACTGGCAGGTACCACTTATATTGCCGCGGATCTGCTGCCGGTAGATAACCTGACTAAATTCGGGATTCTGATTGCCGGGCGTCTGGTGCTTGGCTTCGGTGAGAGCCAGTTAATCACCGGTCATCTTACCTGGGGGCTGGGGCTGGTCAGCAAGCAACAGTCCGGGAAAGTGATGTCGCTGGCGGGTATGGCAATATACGGTGCGCTGGCGGCCGGTGCTCCACTGGGGATGGTGATTAATCAGCACTGGGGTTTTCTGGCACTCGGTGCATCCGTTATTATTCTGCCTCTGCTGGGATTACTGAATAATCTGCGTATTCCTGGTGTCGCACCGCATCACGGTAAACCGGTCTCCATGTGGCAGATGCTGGGTCATATCTGGCCATTAGGCATTGCACTGTTTCTCCAGGGCGTGGGGTTTGCGGTGATCGGTACTTTCATTTCTCTGCTATTCACATCACAGGGCTGGCCACATGCCGGGCTGGCGCTCACCTGCTTTGGTGGTGCATTTGTCTGTATGCGAATTTTCTTTGGTCACCTGCCGGATAAGGTGGGCGGATTACCGGTGGCACTGGTTTCGTTTGTCATTGAAACGCTGGGTCTGTTGTTAATCTTTTTTGCCTCACAACCGGCACTGGCGCTGGCGGGTACCGCACTGACCGGTTTTGGTTGTTCTTTGATCTTCCCGGCATTAGGGGTGGAAGTGGTCAAACGTGTTGAACCGCAAGTCAGAGGGACCGCCATGGGAACATTCGCCGCGTTTCAGGATATCTCATACGCGGCAACTGGTCCGTTAACCGGGGTACTGGCGACTCAGTTGGGTTACTCTTCGGTGTTTGCTGTAGGAGCGGCATGTTGTGTGATCGGCCTGGGGCTGATACTCAGGCTCAAGCGCTAAAATGTTGTGCAGGCGGCAGCACTGAGTGGCTACCGCCCTGTACTACTCTGTAGAATCAGAGCAGTTTACAGTTTATCGAAGCGTTTGCCGCCACGGGTTTTATGCTGCTTTGGCACTTCATTCAGAGAAACGACTATATATTCTTCTTTCACACCCAGGGTATTTTTGACGACTTCAAAAATTCCCTGCATCAGTTGATCTTTCTGTTCTTCGCTGCGACCAGCAGCAAGGTTAACCACGACTTCAGGCATACTCTGTTCCTCTTTATTGGTTAGGTAGTTCGTAACGGGCAACAATTCCTGCGGCAGCCAGCGTATGACCTTTCAACTGTTTCGCCAGTTCTGCTTTATCCATTCCCTCTGACAACGCATGAGTATCCAGATCGGTGGCAATCAGGGTAAAGTTATAATTATGGACATCCGCATTGGCCGGCGGACAAGGTCCGGCATAACCGGTACCCCCGCGAACATTAATGCCGGAAGTATACAGCGACTTTTTCGCCAGTTCACCGCTGGCAAACTGATGTCGGGTCGCATCGATGCCATAACCGATGAAATGCATCACACCCAGCCCGTTCGCGCCCTGTGGATCTTCGATTAATAGCACAAAACTCTTTGTCCCTGCCGGAGCATTACTCCAGCTGAGTTGCGGAGAGGTATTATTGCCGGGGCATTTACCACCACCGCCCATCGATAACGGTGCTACCCCACCGTTACTAAAACTGTCTGAGGAAAGGCTGAAAGGTGCGGCAAAAGCCGCCGAAGAGAGTGCCAGTAAACCAGTAAGTAACAGAGATTGTGTTATTCGCTTCATGCAGGTTCTCCTGAGGTTTTCGGAGTATCAGTTTCTGACTCCGGTCGCGGCTCGCTGACAACAGCACCGCAAAATATCCCGTAAGGGTAAGGCGAATAAAGCTTAGCACCCCTCTGTCAGCGGTGAGTTGCCATTATGGCGTACTGATCACAATCAGAAAAATTACCTGGCCTGCAGTCCAGCGCTGATACTACACGCTGTTTTCTGCCACCTGAAGAGATCTATGGCATGGCTATTCTGAATGTCATACCTTCTGTAGTGCTGCCACCAATGGTGCATGGTCAGGCAACGGCAGCCCGGCCATTCGCCGGATCGCCGTAGACGAAATGGCACTACGGCACACATCCCAGCACTGATCTTCGGGGTAAGCAGCCAGCACCTGAAAATCATCACTGCTGCTGACGAGCTGCTGTCCGGTACCTGCGGGCAAAATCAGCATGTCTCCCGGTGTTAAACTCCGGAGTTTCCCCTGTGCTCCACCAACTCGCATCACTCCTTCTCCCTGCATCACAGTGAGTAACTGATGGCTGGTACTGTGAAAATGCTGAAATGCGAAAGGTGCCGCCTGCCATTGTGCCTGCCAGCCGTACTGTCGGAGCAGATGACTTACAGCGGCTGCATCCGTCACTGCAGCCTCAGGTAAACTGACGTGGATAACCGGTAACTGCGGGTTGTTTGGAACCCAGTCATCCGCCGTAAAATACCAGTGCCCGGTGGCTGGCTGGCCGGAGGAAAGCATTAGCGGATTTGCGGCAGCTCTGGCCGCCAGCGGTGACAGCACAGTCAGTACTGCCATCCCCTGAATTAATTTTCGTCGTGAAATATCTCTCATCATCAGGCTCCAGAAACAATAATTCGCTGAATACCTTACGGCATAACAGGCCGTAGTATGAACGCTCAACGCCGGGCAGACAGCTGGCGGCGGTTTATCGTACTGCTGATAATTTCAGACTAAGCCCCCGCGCTTATCGCCTGCAAAATCAGCGCATTTCTAATCGGACTTTTTTATCCGGTGGTGGAAACGCCGCATCGATGGCCTGCAAATCTTCCGGTTGCAGGGTAAATTCCAAAACCGCAGCATTTTGGCGAATATGTGCCGCTTCACCAGACTCAGGAATAGCGATGGTCTTACCGTTACGAATTGCCCACGCCAGCAGTATCGTCGCCGGGCTGGTCTGCCGCCGGGCAGCGATGGCCGTGATCGCCGGATGACGCATTAAATGAGAACCGCTGCCGCCGAGGGGTGAATAGGCCATTAACGGGATTTTGTGCTGTGTACACCAGGGCATCAGATCGTATTCAATGCCCCGGCTGGCAACATTGTAAAATACCTGATTAGTGGCGCACTGATTGCCGCCTTCCACAGCCATCAGGTCCTGCATATCCCCGGTATCAAAATTAGAGACTCCCCAGGCTTTAATTTTTCCCTGGGATTTCAGTTTTTCAAATCCGCTTACCACTTCGTGAAGGTCGTTCCCTCCACGCCAGTGCAACAGATAAAGATCCAGCACATCTGTCTGTAACCTTTTCAGGCTGTCATCACAGCTCTGCTGCATCATGCGGGAATTAGCATGTGAAGGATAAATTTTTGACACCAGAAACACCTGTTGACGAATGCCTTTAAGCGCTTTACCTATCAGAGTCTCTGACCGTCCATCGCCGTACATTTCAGCCGTGTCTATGACCTGCAAACCCAGTGATACCCCGGTACGCAGCGCGTCTATCTCTTCCGCTTCACTGTGCCTGCCCTGGCCGAGATGCCAACTACCCATGCCGATGGGTGCGACTGATTGCTGGTTAATGATGACCTTGTTCATAGCTTGCCTCCTTGATTTGTGGGTGCTGATTATCTGTCATAAGGCGTTGCCTGCGTCCCAGCCACAAACTGTTGACCCACCAGATAAGTGACAGAGGCACGGCGACCCAGGCCAGCATGGCGGCCGGTAAACCAATGGCCCCCATTGCTGTCCAGCTCCAGGCTCCGGCCTGATCCCCGGCACGGTAGACAGCAGTATCGATAAAGCTTTTGGCTTTATACTTATCTTCACGTTGCAGCACGGTGAACAGCACCTCACGTGCGGGACGGGCCAGTGCGAAATTGCCCGCCCGACGCAAAACGGTAAAGGCAATAACCGCCCACAAGGTTGGCCACAGTGACAGCGCCATAAACCCGGCAATCGTCAATACCGGCAGAAAACAGAGTACCAGAGCGGTGCCATAACGATTAAGCAGCCGGCTGGTGATAAACAGCTGGGTAAGTAAGGTCAGGATGTTTACCGCCAGATCGGTGGCCGCAAAAAAGGTTGTCCTGGCATCTTCACTGCTGAAAGCATGTTGCACCAGCTCCGCCTGCCGGAAGTAAAGCAGAGTTGAGGTGGTGGAAAATAACAACATGTACAGACATATATTCCTCAGATAGGGCGAACGCAGGGTATGAGTGATACCGGCAAACACAGAACCTCCGACCGGAGGCACCTCTTCATTATGGCCCTGTTGCTCCCCCTGCGAGGAGGCAGACAGCCCCCCGCCATGCCGGATCAACCGGTGAACACAAAACACCGCGACTTCCAGTAGTACCGCGGAAACAATTAACAATCCGGTGGTGTTCATGACCCGCGCCAGTAGTGTGGTCACAAATGATCCACCGATGGCCCCGACCGTTGCCCCGGCCGCCATTAACGCAAATAACCGCCTTGCCCGTTCGGTGCTAAACAGGTCAGCCACCAACACCCAGAATACCGAGACGGCATACAGATTAAATACTGAGACCCAGACAAAAAAGACCCGTCCTACCCAGACTCGTTCACCCTGCGGTAACCACATCATAAGGCCGGCAAAAACCAGCAGATTCATCACAAAAAAGCGGTAGATCACTGGCAATAAACGCTGACGAGGAAAGGTACGCGACAGCGCGGAAAAGGGCAGATTGAGCAACAGCATGCAAATCAGAGTCGCGGTAAATAGCCACTGTAGATTGCGTACCCCACCCTCTACACCGAGGGCATCCCTGACCGGACGCAGGATATAGTAAGAACACAACAGACAGAAGATATAGGCCATGCACCAGAGTAAGGGGCGCCACTCTTCCGGCCGGACGTTAAGAAAACTAAGAATTGCAGAATGCCTGCCTGGCTCTTGTCTGAATGGGTTACTACTGACCATAACGTGTTCAGCTCACTGTTCAGAAAACCGTTGCCACTGGCAGTCATGCCTCCGGTTTTACGCCGGAACAGAATGCCGGTAACGCGAAAAAACTTTATAGTAAAACTAGGCATGATCCCTGATAGTGTCAATTCACCGTCCGCGCTTCCTCCAGCCTGAATACCGGCGCTAACCAGCGCACATGTACTGTGTTAAGCGTTCAGAGCTCCCATCACGGCGGCCAGGATCTGCGCGAGCTTTTTGTGTAAGAAATTACAAAATGAATGTCATTCCGGACAGAGATCTTCATAAGTTCGCTAAGGAACCAGGCGACACACACGAGGCAGAATCAGGGTGCTGGTATGCGGTAAGCAGTCAGCAGGATATTCTGCACCACACCTTGTGTCGCGCGATGCAGAAAATCTGACTACGGCTTATTGTTGCCGGTCGAAACGGCTGACCAGCCATAATGCCAGTAGCAGTATTAGCAGTGGCGGTCCCACCGCCGTCAGAGCGGCATTAAAAGAGAGTAATAGTCCGAGGTTAAGGATTATCTGATAAGCAATATAGGTTAGCAGACCCACAATCACCCCGAGGGCCAGCCTGGCTCCGGCCCCGGTGGAACGAGGAGCGCTGAAAGTAAATGGGACGGCCAGCAGAATCATCGCAATAATCAACAGAGGCTGCCCCGCCTTTTTCCACAAGGCTATCCGGAACTCATTATCTGGCTGGCCGGTATTCTTTAAATAGCTGATATAGTGTCGCAACTGGCTTACAGAGAAGCTGTCAGACGGCTGTGTCAGATCTTTCAGACGGACATCGGTAAAAATAGATTTCCACTGTAGCTGGTCCAGGTGATTAATGGTTTCTGCCCCGTTATTCCACTGCTTTTCGGTGACATCACGTAAAGTCCAGACTCCCTGGCTGCCGATGGCGGCGGTCCTGGCATAGAGGTAAGAACGCAGTGTCAGGTCGGGATTATAATCAAAAATCTCGATATCCACCGGTTGATTGTGAGAGTCCAGATATCTGACGGTAATAAACTCGTTTTTGTTTCTGGCCCACAGATTATTGCCTGCATTTTCCCCCTCTCCGCCCTGTGCCTGTGCGGTACTTTTAATTTCCTGAGCCCGCTGCTGCAAAGGAGCGGCTACCCACTGATCGAAAGCGCCGGACAATAGTGCCGCGCACAAACCTGCCCCGAGAATCACCAGGGCAATATGCCGAACCGAAACTCCGGCACTACGGATGGCCGTTAGCTCAAGGGTCTTAGAAAGCTGCCCCAGCCCGACAATCCCCCCCAACAAGGCAATAAACGGCCCTAAATCGATCAGACTCCGTGGGATGGTCATCACTACCACCAGTAGTGCCTGGGTCCAGTGGTAGCCTGTCGGTGTGACATCTTCCAGTTCATTAATAAGATTAAAGGTAGTAAACAGTGGGATCAGTAATCCTGCTGCCGCGGCAAACCCTGCCAGCAAATTGCGGATCAGATAACGGGTAATAATGCTCATCGGGCTTTTTTCCGCAGTAGCGAAAAGTCTCTGGCGATAAAGCCCAGTAAACCCAGGGCCATTAATACCGTCACCAGCCACCCTCCCGGGATTGCCGGCAGAGAACCATTGGCGACCAGGGTACGACAAACATTACCGCCATAAAAAATGGCAATGAACAATAATGTCAGTGGTAATAGTGTCGCATACCGCCCCTGACGAGGTCGGGTACGGCTTAGCGGGATAGCCAGCAACACCATCAGTAGGGTATTAATGCCACGACTCTCACGCCACTGCAGCTCAGCGATATTTTCCGGGGTAGGATGGCGGATTAACTGACTGAGCGATGCCGATTTACGCATGATATCGGTGGTATCGGCAGCCGGTTTCAGAGCGATGTTCAGGTTACTATAATTCTGCATATTGTCATCTTTGCCCTGTCTGTCCAGACTGTAGGCAGTCCCCCCTTTCAGCAACACAGAGGGAGTCTCAGGCGAAGGATTGGTCACGACCACCGAATGTGAACGGTAGAGGTTGGTCTTATTATCTGAACGGGAATAGATCAATGCATCATCCAGCTGATGGGCTGAAGGATCAATACGCGTAGCCAGTACCATCCGTCCGCTACCATTGACGTTAAACTTATTCGCCTGCAAGTGAGTGACATCCAGCGCGGACAGTGACTGTTGCTGTAAGCGGTAGATATTAGCGTACGCCCAGGGCCTTCCATAAAGCGACAATAGTGCCACCAGCACGGCCAACGGAACGGCCAAAAACAGCACAGCTTTATACAGCTTCAGCGGACTGGCCCCCGCGGCAAAGATAGCGGTAATTTCAGAATCGGTATACAACTGCCCCAACGCAACCGCAGTGGCAACATACAACCCCACCGGCAACAGCATTTCAAGGGCAATCAATACCTTGTAGCAAACGACATCGAATACAACCTGCAATGCCAGTGTACCGTTTGCCGCATCAGTCAGGTAGCGCTGTGCGGAATAGCTGGCAAACATAAAGATCAGGAAGCCGACAATAATCATCACCAGCCGGTTAATCCCCAGCATCACATAACGTTCAATCAACGACATTGCATTTTCCCGTCAACCACATTAATGCCGGGGAGGATTGCCCGCCGTAAATAGTCCGGAGATCTGTACATAACATTACTCTTTAGTGGTCAGCGTGTTGACCAGACCGATGACCCGGGTCACTTCGGCAGGTGTCAGAGCGCCATCTTTTGCCCACTGAACCCGGCCGGCATTATCCAGCACGATAATCGTTGAGCTGTGGGGCTGCAACTGCCAGCGGCTACGACCGGTACCATTGCTGTCAACAATGAACTGCGCCCAGGGGTATTCCCTGAGATTCTTTTCAATTTTATTACGGACAAAATAGCCTGTCCCCGGGATAGCATCATCGGTATTAACGATGGTCGTCGCCTGAAATTTCCCCCGGGGAAACGCTGCATTTTTTACAGCCGTAATCAGTGCACTATTCATATCCTTAGCTGACGTACGTCCGGCGATATACTGAATTATGCGCACCTTCCCGGCCAGTTGACTGCTGTCCCATCGCTGGTAACGGACCTCGTTATTGACCAGAGACAGCTCACCGCGATCGCTGATGGACAGCGACGGGACCGGCTGGCCGTTGACGAAATTATGAGCAAAAGCCATCGACGGCAGCAACACCGTGACTAACATTATCAGTGACCGGTAAAGGTTCATTTCATCTCTCCCTTAGGGTGAGTCGCTACGCAGGAAATATTGCCAGCAGCTGTTCCAGACGGTGACGAATATCACTGTCCAGTGGTGCAGGACGGTCGTAGGAACTTCCCCCTGCCAGTTTGTCGGCAACCATCACATCATGCCGGTCGCCCATTAGCCCGTTAATCGCTGCCATAAAACGCGAAATTTTACGCGCTTCGCGATTATCAGGTTCAAGTGACCGCAGAGTGTCATAGAAGGATACCTGTTGACTGACAACTTTGCGTACATCATGAAACTGTTTACCTGTGAGTTGTGAATTGGCCAACAGTTCCCGCAGTTTCTTTATCTGGTTACGGCGATAATCCACAAAACCTTGTTCTGAATCCATATCAATATGATGCAGCGAAAAGCGCACTTTAGACCAGACGGGTTTACTCAGGAACAACCGCAAAATATTGCCGTAAAAACGGAGCTTTTGCTGATTACCGTTACGGAATGCATCCTGAAAATGACCCAATAATACCGTAGTCATATTAAACAAAGCACCAGACTGATGTTTTTTGCTGTAAAGACGTTGAGCAAAGCGTAAATGCTTATAGCGTGCGCGGATATATTTGTAGCGCATTTTAACCGCCAGCGGCTTATCACTATCCTTCAGAAAATCATCAACCAGACCCAGTAATTCTTCACGTGTAAAACCGTCCTCCCAGAATTGCAGACAAAGCGCATAATTCTTTTGCATGATCTGTTGCGGACAAAACAGGTCAATATGTTCCGGCAGCGCATATTCGGCATCCACCACATCATCTTCATCCACCGCACTAAATAATAATTCAGTCGCATCGGTGGAGAATTTTTGCCAGTTGTTACTCATATTAATGACTCTCCGGGGCCATAGTAAAACGCAGTCCGCTACGCCGCCGGTAAGCACGTAGTGTCGGAATAAATGTCAGCAACACATCCAGACATTGTCCGGCAAAATAAGCATACGCGGCCCCCTGTACGCCAAACAGATAGGAAATGCTGATAAGCAGGCTCAGATAGCAAACACAACCCAGCATCTGCACTATCAGGAAGGCCCTTTGCTTTCCTGCCATAAACAGCAGTGATTCCTGTGGGAAGCCCATCATGGCGACAATGGTAGCCCCCAGCATGATTTTAATTAAATCATAAGCCTCCAGGTATTCATGACCAAAGACCACCGAAATCAGGGGTTTACCCACCGCAAACACCAGTAGCGCCACAGCGACCCCTATTCCACCCGCGATTAATGCCGAGCGTAAACCGAGTACCCAGGGTTTGGTGGTTCGCGGGTCAAGACGCATGATTTCCGGGTAAAAACTTTTTTCCAGTAACTGAGCAGGTGTCCCGGTTGCATCAAAAAACGTCATCGCAATTTTAAATAAACCCGCCGCTGCAGGGCCAAGTACTATCCCGACCAGCACGGTACTGCAGGAGTTTCTGGCCGCCCAGATAGTATGTGCAATATTGGTGGTCCAGACAAAATCCCAGGCTCCCTGCAAACGGCGACCACTGCTGAATAATGCAGGTTTGAGTGCATTATGAATATCACGACGTTTTAATTCCTGACCGGCAAACCACCAGAAAAGAGTTCCACCGACCAGATTGGATAAATACCAGGTGATAATAAAACCGGCAAATCCGAGGTGACAAAAATAAGAGATCAGGCTACCTATCGCCTGTAAAAATGGTCTGACCGCCTGCTGAATGGCAATTAAATCGAAACGGTCAAATGCCCGCAAAATACCGGTGGGGGTAGAAGAAGTCATCGACGGTATTAACGTACAATACAAAATCGCCAGCCAGAAACTTTCCCGATCCAACCCCAGGGAGTGCGCGAGAAATGGCAGAACAGCCATCCCCCCTAATATCGCAATCACACTACTGGCAATATCCAGGCCGAAAGAAAATGAGATCACTTCACGGAAGCGTGGAATATTTTTCGCTTCCAGTGCAGGGGTACCGAATTGCACCACAAACTGCCAGGTCTGGAATTTTATCAAATCACTGACGGCCTTGGCATAGGCCTGTATCACGACCAGAACACCGAACAATTGCGGTGTCATCCCCTTACCTGCACAGGAGAGTGCCAGCAGGCCAAGCAGTGCACTTGCCACACTGCCCGATCCTAAATAGGCGGCATTTCGCAACATTGAGCGGAATGCACCGTCTGAAAACCAATGCTTCATTTCTGTTACCTGTCATCATCACCGTGGGTGACCAGAACCCTGCATACCCGGGCGCGGATCAGTGCTGTTCGCGGTTTTACTTTTACTCATTTTACCGCGCCCGCCTGCATAATTGCTGTATTATTGTTACCGGCTGCCCCGCGCCTCAATGGCCTGCAGGGCCTGGCTTAACACCTGGTCATAGGCTGCCCTGGCATCCAGCTCGGCAATTTTAGCCCCGTTATACTCAATACGTACCATCTGAGAAATCTTATCTTTCAGTTCCTCATAGCTATGGTCCGGCTTACGTGACAATGCGGTGTCTACATCAATATCGAGTCTGAGAATCAGCTCAGGGCGTGTCTTCGCCATTTCGCGGTAAAGCTCACGCTCCTTTTCTGCCAATCGGGTCTTCAGCCAACCGGTCACCCGCTCAACACCAATGCCCGGTCCGTCATAATAAAATCCTGATATCTCTGCCTGCGGATATCGATCGCTTATCACCAGTACTCCACTTTGTGCCAGACGTACTGCTTTACGCAAATTCGATGCACGCCACAGAGAAAAACCATACATAATTATCGCGGCCCAAAGTGCCGGCCCCTGGTTACTCATGCGCTGAGTTTTATCGGACTTAGCGGCCAGACGGCGTTCCAGCCATACTCCGATAACCGGAAGTTTCTTGATTTTATCGCCATCTTCACCGGAAATAAGCCCAAGATAGCGACGTTCCGTAGGCTGCTGCTGTTGCAATTTTTTTACAATATCATTTGTCAGGGTTGATTTACCGGTGCCGTCACTTCCGACTACCGCAATCAGTCCCTTTATATAATCTGCCGACAAACTTTACTCCGTCTGTGATTGTTCTGTGTTAACCGGCCGCAGGTGCTCAGGTCCGGGAATTACCGGGCAGACTCTGACAATGCCTGATCGATCGCTTGTAAAGACTGGCTGAGTATCTGAGCGGCAGGGTCCCTGCCATCCAAATCCAGAATCCGTGCGCCGTTAAAATTAAGCTGTGGAATAACGGCTATTTTCTCCCGTAAGGCAGACAGCTCGTGATCGGGTTTCCTTGCATAGGCTGTTTGCTCATCAACATCCAGCCGTATCAGCAACAGTGGCGGATAAGAGGCCATCCAACGGTAAAGTTGTTTTTCCTTACTGCGTAACCAGCTTACCCAACGATTTCCGCCATGGGTCTTTGCCAGTTGGGCACCATCGAAACGGAAACCGGCCACTTCGGCCTGTGGGTATCGGTCGGTAATCAGCAACTGACCCTGACGACCTTTCGTCAGCATTTTTCTGAACTTATAGCTACGCCAGCAGGAGAGCAAAAAAATCACCAATGCAGTGGCATTACCCGGTGGCTGCGACGGACGCTTATGAACCTTGTCTGATTTGGCCACCAGGAAACGCCCCAGCGCACCACCAATCAGCGGCAGCTCACTGATCCACTTACCAATAAACCCGGAGGACTGGCCAAGGTAAAGTAATTCTGTAGGTTCCTGCGAAGAAAAGTGACTAACCAGACTGGCAGCAAGTGTTGATTTTCCGGACCCGTCGCAGCCAGTAATCGCGATAACGCGCCCTGCCGTATGAGTTTTTCCGGCGTTTCTCTGTTCTGACACCACAAGACATCCAATAGCAAAAAATCTATTTTATTCTAATTATTTACAGGTTCAAGAAATTTATCCGGCCCGGGACAAATAATGGCAGGACGGGCAAGGAATGTAATATGGCCCGTTTTTTTTTGTGTTTTTCTTAATATTTTGTGCGCAGCCAGGTGAATATTTATTGCATTTCAATTTCGACAGATAAATATCAAATCCACAGCAGTTGCTGGCGACATTTTACCGACAAAATGATATATTAGAGGCCTTGTGTTATAAGAGCTTATGATCATGAATTCCAGACTCCCACCGCTGATTGCGGTCATTGGCAGTGATGGCTCAGGAAAGTCCACTGTCTGTGAACAACTTATTACCGATATGAACAATTATGGCCCTGCCATCAGGGTTCACTTAGGAAAGCAGGCGGGTAATGTTGGTCGTGCTGTGGCTCAGTGGCCGGTGATCGGCCGGTTTCTGGACAAAGCCATTACACGCAATACTAAAAAAGTAAAAACCGGCAAATCAAAGGTTAAGTTTTTACCTTCTCTGGTGATTATGGCATTTGTGCTGCGTCGGGTATTACGTTTTCGCCGTATGATGAAATATCGTCGTGAGGGGTTAATTGTTTTGACGGACCGTTTTCCGCAGGCACAAATTCCCGGCGCTTATGATGGCCCGGTGTTCCCGGTAAATACCAAAGGCAATCCGTTTATCCGCTGGATGGCAAGTCGTGAACTCAAAGCATTTAAATGGATGGCAGCACAGAAACCTGATTTAGTGATTAAACTGAATGTGGATCTGGATGTCGCTTGTCAGCGTAAACCCGATCATTCAAAAGAACAGCTGGAAAAGAAAATCGCCACCACCCCATTGCTGACCTTTGAAGGGGCGAGAATTATTAATATTGATGCGAACCAGCCGATCACTGACGTTATTTCTCATGCTGAATCAGCCATTCGTCAGTTTATGGATACTCACGGTTATCAGATTCAGGCCACGCAGAATATGGCTCAAAACGCCTGAACTGGCATCCGATAATCAGAAAAAAAACTCCCGGATGACCGGGAGTTTTTTTCATTAAGATTTCAGTTCCGCAAATGCCTGAATTATTTTATCAATCTCTTCATCGCTGTGCGCTGAATTAACACTGCAACGTAACAATGTGACTCCTGCCGGGGCTGCCGGTGGTAATACCAGGTTGACATAAACCCCTTTGTTAATCAGAGCGCGCCACAATTCCAGACCCGCTTCTTTGGAACCGATAATGACCGGAACCACCGGACTAATTCTTGGCCCTAATTCGTAACCGGTTTTCGCCAGTCCCTGATATAGCCGGTGAGCATTTTTCCACAATTTCTCTCTTAATTCCGGCTGGCGGCTAATCTTACGTAAAGAGGCACGCACCGAAGCAATACTGGCCGGGGAAGGAGAAGCGGTGAAAATATACGGACGACTGCTGTAACGTAATACATCCATTGCTTTGCTGCCGACAGCAAAACCACCAATGGACGCCAGACTTTTACTAAAGGTGCCCAGGATAATATCAACATCATCCTCAACGCCTAAATCTTCTGCCAGGCCCCGGCCTTTGTTCCCCATGACACCGAAGGAATGAGCTTCGTCGACCAGCAGATAACCCCCCAGCCGTTTTTTGATTTCGACAATCTCAACCAGCGGAGCCACATCACCCAGCATACTGTAGATGCCTTCGACAATGATCAGCGCATCTTTAGCGCGCTCACCCAGGCGTAACATACGTTTTTCGAGGTCCGCAGCATCATTGTGCCGGAAGCGGATAATCTCAGCGCCCCCCAGCGCACAGGCATCATAGATACTGGCATGGCTGTCAGCATCAATTAACACCACAGAACCGGGACCCGCCAGGGTACTGATTACCGCCAGGTTTGCCGTGTAACCGGTTGAAAAAACGATGGCTGTCGGGCGATCGAAGAACTCCGCCAGTTCTTTTTCCAGTGCCAGATGCGAGCCGTAACTGCCGTTCGCCATTCGTGAACCCGTGGTGCCGGTGCCCTGATGCGCCAGCGCCGCCTGACCATCGGCAATCGCCTGAGGGTCAAAGGTCATTCCCAGATAGTTATTAGTGCCGGCCAGAATAATTTTATGATCACCAATCCGCCCTTCTGTCGCTGAATAGATTTCATCGATACAAGTGCCGAAAGGATTAAGCCCGGAAGTACTGAATTGTTCACGTTCGCTCATCAAACGGGAAAATTTATCATAAAGACCCATTTGATTTCTCCAGATAAGGTTGCAGAGCATTCAACAGCTGCTCGGGGGTTCTGACATCCAGCAGAATATTAATCGGGATAGAAATATCCAGTTTATCTTCCAACATCATCAGCAAATCCAATACTCTGATGGATTCAAGGCCCAGATCGTTGACAAGATCGCTATCTGGTTTAATTTCTAATCCGCCTTCAACAATACCTTGCAGACAAGTCAGAATATAATTCATCACAGCGTCGCGATTTAGCATAAGAGCTTTGTACAACCTCTACTCAGTTAATTAAAATAGACCTTCACGCAGCGCGCGCTCCAGACTCACCTCAGGAACCCATCCAACAGCGTTGGTTAACTGTTGATTACTGGCTGTCCAGTCCGGGTGGGTTAACTCCCGGATTTTACTCTGTGTCAGCATCGGCTCCGTTTTTACCAGCCGGTTCCACATCATACTTAAAGTGGCCATCAGTTTCAGTAAGGCCAGTGGAACAGGGATTAGCCTGACCGGCCCCTGCCGTACCGCTGCCCCAATCTGCTGCATCCGTGACCAGCTGTAGCCCCCGGTGATACCATCACAGAGCTCATAAATACCGCCCTGTGGGTAGTCCGACAGCAACCACTGCCTGACAGCAGCAGCCATATCAGTGACATGGATAAAGGTCAGAGTGGCATCCCTGCGGCCCAGTTGCGGGAGTACGCCGCGCAACAAGCCCTCCAGCAGAGGTTTTAACTCTTTATCCCCGGGACCATAAACGGCAGTCGGCCGAAAAATGCCCAGCGTCATATCGCCACTCAGCGTCTGAAGTTGCTGTTCAGCAACATATTTTGAGTTTGCATACCAGGACAATTCAGGATGGCGCGCAGCCAGAGAGGAGATGAACAGAAATTTTTTACAACTGCCGGCCGCCTGTGCTGCCTGCATGACCGACGCACTGCCGGTCACGTTACATTCAGTAAAAACCGCCTCATTGCTGCCTCTGACCTGACCGGCACAATGAACCACAGCATCAACACCGCTCACCAGTTCCGCCAGTGACTGCGGGTTTTCCAGCGAACCACGTACCCAGACGAGACTATCATCAGGACTTTGTCGTGCCGATCTGGTCAGTGCCCGGACCCGGCATCCACGCGCCAGCAGATCTTTAGTGATCTGCCTGCCGATGAAGCCGGTTGCCCCGGTAATGGCAACCGTTAATGTCATTGAACAAAACCAGGCATCTGTACCGGAGCGTAAATAGCAGAAGTCATCCAACGCTTTTTAGCTTCTGCACGGGCTGGTTTTCCTGATGAAGTTCGGGGAATACTGTGTGGTGGCAGTAACTCAATATCCACGGCAATCCCGAATTCGCTCTGAATGCTGGCAGATAAGGAGTGAACCAACTGCCCACGGCGTTCTTCTGAACTGACCCGACACTGAATTTGCAGAATAATACGTGCCGATTCACCATGCTCTTCAGTCACGAACGCAATGGCATCACCGGCATGGATTTCAGGCTCAGACTCAGCCACATATTCAATATCCTGAGGCCAGATGTTACGGCCGCGAATAATGATTAAGTCTTTTTTACGCCCGGTGACGTAGAGATAACCTTCGGACTGGTAACCCAGATCCCCGGTATCCATCCAGCCTGTCGTCTGGATCTGTTTCTGAGTGACCGGGTCACGAAAATAGCCACTCATCAGGCTCGGTCCGGAAATACAGATATGCCCGACCTGCTGCTCAGGTAATGCTTCACCGGTTTCGCTGCGAATTTCGATACGATGACCCGGCAGCGGTTTCCCGCAATTCACAAATGAAGAAATCGCACGGGATTTACTGGTGGGTGCTACAGCACGACCTTCGTATTCAAGAATGTCACGGTCGACTTCATTCACCTGTGCACCCTTGTTTTCGTCAGAGAAACTCACCGCCAGCGTATTTTCTGCCAGTCCGTAGCAAGGCATAAAGGCATTACGATTAAAACCAATTGCCGAGAAATGCTCACTGAACTGGTTTAGCAGTTCGACAGGAATCGGTTCAGCACCGACACCTGCAACCCTCAGACAGGAAAGATCCAGACCGGATATCTCTTTTTCACTGCTGCGACGCAGTGATAAATCATAACCAAAAGGGGGAGCAACCGTGACAGTGCCACGGTTTTTATCGATGAGTTTCAGCCACTGCAGCGGACGCATCGCAAAATCCTGAGTGCGCAGATAATCTACCGAAAGCTGAGTCGCTACCGGAGTCAGCAGAAAGCCTACCAGTCCCATATCATGATAAAATGGCAACCATGAGACACAGCGGTCGCCGGCACGTAATTTAATACCATCGTGGCTGATCACCTGTAAATTCGCCATAACCGAGCGTTGGGTGATAATCACGCCGCGCGGGAAACGGGTACTGCCAGAGGTATATTGCAGATAAGCAATATCCTCCGGCGCAGGTTTCTGCAGTTCAATATCGGCTTCAGGCAATGCGTGGAAATCGTCATTGCTAAGAATATGCGTTGGGGGGGCATCTTCTGTTGCCGAAGTAATTAACGGTACCCATTCTTCACTACTGATGATGGCTGCGGGTGCACAACTGTTGATAAGCCCCTGCAGTTTCGTAATGTAAGATGCACGCTGACCGACTCCCATCGGGATCGCCAAAGGAACCGCGACCAATCCTGCATACTGACAAGCAAAGAAGGATTCGACGAATCCGACGCTGGTTTCAGCTATCAGGGCAACGCGATCCCCTTTTTTCAGGCCCAGAGACAGCAACCGTTTTGCTCCTGTCACCGCATGGTCTCTGAGTTTCCGGTATTCCAGCACATCGGTCAGCTGGTTACGCCGGTCATAAAAATTCATCCCGGTATCCCCCCGGGATGCGTAATCTAACGCCTCGACCAGGGAGGGGAAATCTGCGTAACGCATGGGAAGAGAATGGGTAGAGCTTGTTTCTGACATAGACAAATTAGCCATAAATTCAAATCACCAACCGTGAATCACACCATTGATGAAAAAGTTGATATTCTATTTTTAAGACGCTCTTTGAATAATCCATTATTCGGCCCTGTCCATCGCCCGGCCAGGCCACCTTCCGGGGTTCGGTGATTCATCGTCTCAGGGCTGAAACGTGTAAACCGCCATTGACATTCGTCATAAGATCATCACCATGTAAAAATAAATTATTACAGGTTCATGACTCAACTTAAACACATCGTAAACAGTAACCGGAAGTTCTGTAAAAGTGAACTACTGATTTAAGGTGATTTAGTTAAAAGCATTAAGTGGTAAAAGAAAGTTCCCTTTGCGCAACAGAAATATTCTTATACGAAAAGTCAATTGCATTAAATATTAGTTACGTCTTACTTTTAATAAAAGCATCAATTGCTTAACGATTGATCATATGCTCTGGCATTACTTTGCAGCCCGGGAAAGTTACTCTTGTTCCCTGTCGGTAAGTATCGTCTGTTGCTCAGTGATAAAGCCCTGTGACATTCTCTGCGTACCGGGATGACGCCCCCCATCATTATTTGCACGCTACACAGGAATGCTATTTTGTAAAAATGTATTTCTTTAAGCCGATGCTTAACAATAAAGGTTTTTTATGATTCAGATTGAAAAAGTACAGGGTAAACAAGGTTTTAAAGAATTCATTGCCTTCCCTTCTTCCCTTTACGCTAATGATCCTAACTGGATTGACCCGTTATTCCTTGAACGTGAAGAGCACCTGTCTAAAAAGAACCCTGCCTCTGAGCACGTTGAATGGCAAGCCTGGATTGCCAGAAAAGACGGAAAAATTGCCGGACGGATTACAGCCCAGATTGATACGTTGCATCGCGAACTTTATGGCCAGGATACCGGCCATTTTGGCATGATTGATGCGATTGACGATAAAGAAGTGTTCGATGCTTTATTTGCCACCGCCGAAGAATGGCTGAAATCTAAAGGGGCGTTTAAAATCACCGGCCCGTTCAGCCTCAATATTAATCAGGAAAGTGGCTTACTGATAGACGGTTTTGATACCCCGCCCTCAGCGTTGATGATTCATGGTAAACCGTATTATGCAAAATACCTGGAGCAACAAGGGTATCAGCAAGGAATCGATCTGCTGGCCTACTGGATGAAACGTACTGATCTGCACTTTTCTGAATCATTAAGCAAACTGATGGCGCGGGTACGGAAAAAAGTCACGATTCGCCCGCTGAACCGTAAAAAATTTGCCGAAGAGATGCAGGTATTACGTGAAATCTTCAACTCCGGATGGCAAAACAACTGGGGTTTTGTCCCTTTCACTGAGCATGAATTCGCCACCATGGGTGATCAGCTTAAATATCTGGTGCCAGACGATATGATCTATATTGCCGAAGCTGAGGGTGTACCTTGTGCATTTATCGTTGGACTGCCCAATATTAACGAGGCCATCAGTGATCTTAAGGGTAGTCTGTTCCCGTTTGGCTGGGCTAAACTGTTGTGGCGTCTGAAAGTCAGTGGCGTCCGTACCGCGCGTGTACCGCTCATGGGGGTACGTCATGATTATCAGTTCAGCAGTATGGGCCCTGTTATGGCGCTGTTGCTGATTGAAGCACTGCGTGACCCCTTTGCCCGCCGCAAGATAGATGCGCTGGAAATGTCATGGATTCTCGAATCTAACACCGGTATGCGCACCATTCTGGAAAAAATCGGGGCCGTACCGTACAAACGCTATCGCCTGTATGAAAAACAACTGTAATTACTGATTATCAGCACACGGTCTCTGCCCGCCGGTATTTGCAGGCCTGAACATTTCCCTTTCAAGGGGGATATCAGGCCTTGTTTTAGCCGCCCTGATGCTGTTTTATGTTACTCATTCATCTGCGCCTGATATCCTGCTATGCGTAACCCGTTACCCATACTGTCTGCAGGCTAAATAATAAGAGTGTTCGCATGCCCCTGGAAAAGAAAAAAGGAATAAGCCGTCTCACTTACAGTATTAATAATTCTCTGGCGGGTTTTATTGATGCGCTGAAGACCGAAGATGCGTTCCGGCAATTGTTTTTTATTAATATTGTTCTGTTTATCATCATATTTTTTCTGCATGCCAGCCTGCTTGAAAAATTAATGTTAATTGGCTGTAGCTTCTTGTTACTGGTCGTCGAACTGCTGAATACTGCCATTGAAACTGTCGTCGACAGAATTTCAGACGAAATACATCCGTTATCCAAACGAGCAAAAGATATTGGTGGTGCCGCTCAGTTAGTTGCCGTAGTAATGACGGTTATTGTCTGGGCCGGAGTATTGTTCCACCGCTGATTCTTGCTTTGCTACTGGCTGGCGAATTGCCCTTGTGGTGCTGTCGGCCGTCATTCGGATGACGGCACTAATTTAGCGGAACATATTGTTTTTCAGCAGTCGGGTAAGCCCGGTTACTCTGTGACAGGGACAATCAACCGCTCTTCTCCATACCAGAGTTGTGATGCGGATAAATCGACAAACCTCTTTTCATCCTTGATGAGTACCTGTAAGGCCTTTAGCCCTTCAGTCGTTTTTCGGGCTGCCAAATGAGCCTCCATGCTGTCCCACCATAGTTCAGCGCAACCGTCGAAATTCACCGCATTCGTTCCCCTAATCTTTTCCAACGCCAGTTGTGCGGCTTCATCGCCGAAGGGAACCGTCTGGATGTATTTTCTTATACCCAACAGTTCAGCGTAACCGGTAACCAACGGCGCATGAATATTCCGCCAGTGATGATCAAATTCCTGCCGGGTTAACTGCGGCAGCCTTTTTAAACACATAATTAATTTCAGCATGATTTCTCTCCTGTATAAGCAACGTGCGTTAGCTTACACTCTGACACTACTGTCAGAGTCAAGGAGCGGGAAATGCAGATAGGTAAGGTTGCTACACTGACCGGAATCAGTATCCGGATGCTGCGCTACTACGAACAACAAGGGTTGCTGCGCCCGGAAAGAACACCGGCAGGGTACCGCCGATATTCCTTCGCTGATGTCAACACGGTGAAACAAATAGATCTGCTGAACCGGGCGGGCCTGACACTCAACACCATTAGCCATCTGACGGATTGCCTGGGTTCAACCCCGGTGCCGGTGCAACTCTGTAGCGCGCTGACTGACAAAATTCGCCAGCAACTGATGCTGGTTGACGAACAAATCGATATGCTGAATCAAAGCAGGCAATTGTTGGTTCGGCTTAGCGAACTAAACAACGTTGAACCGACAGCGGCCAGTCGCTAAACCATGGCTTCCGTTGTCTGTTCGGGTCATCCGGCAGGTCCTGCAGTTGGCCCGAAATTTTCAACTTTCACTCAGACTGCATAAGTCCGTCAGTTAGCTATTACCACTAGCTCCGTGCTGCAACAAAAAAACACTGCACCAGCGTTGTGCACTCGCTGTTCTGGCGGGCAGTTCTCCTGTTATTGATTCGCCGACCTGAGCACGGTGTGCAGCAATACATTCGCGCCTTTTGTTGCCCAGTCAGGGGTTATTGCTTCCGCCTCGTTATGACTGATGCCCTTAACACAAGGGATAAAAATCATAGACGTCGGGGCAACTCTGTTAACAAAGCAGGCATCATGACCTGCACCGGATACCATCGGCCGGGAAGAATAGCCCAGTGCTTCCGCTGCCTGCTCAACCATGGTAATACAACCCGAATCGAAATGTACCGGAGGGTAGTCCGATAGTTTTTCAATTTCTGCAGTCAACCGTCTTTGGCTAAGATTGTTGACCGCCTGCTGTAGTTTCTGTTCCATCAAATTCAGTGTATCCAGTTCAGGATGGCGGAGTTCTACACTACAGAGCACCTGACCGGCCACCACGTTAGGTGAATCCGGCACTATTTTTGCTCTTCCCACCGTCGCACGGCCATCCGGAGAGGAACTTATACCAATGTGTTCCACTGCCAGTACCAGTTCAGCAAAACCCGTAACCGCATCCTGGCGGAGCTCCATCGGTGTAGTGCCGGCATGTGCCGAAAATCCTGATATCGTTACCGAGAACCAACGTTGTCCCATTGCCGCGTGAACAATCCCGATATCACATTGTTCAACTTCGAGAACCGGCCCCTGCTCAATATGTAATTCATAACAGGCATGCAGTGGTCTGCTTTTTGCCGGAAGATCCCCGCGCCAGCCACTCCGATCCAGAGCTTCACCAAATGTGATACCACGGGAATCGGTACGCGAACGGGCATAGTCAGTACTGTAGATGCCACACCAGACTCCGGAGCCCAGCATCGCCGGAGAAAATCTTGCCCCTTCTTCGTTGGTCCAGTTTACCAGCAGAATATCCCTTTCTGTTTCAATATGAAGATCGTTCAGAGTTCTTAATATTTCCAGACCGGCAAGCACGCCATAAATTCCGTCATAATTACCGCCTGATGGCTGTGAATCCGCGTGTGAACCGGTAAGTACAGGGGGTAATGATGAATCCCTGCCCCGTCGGAGAATAAACATATTCCCGGCTTCATCAACCTGGCAACTGAATCCCGCCTGATCTGACCAACAACGTAACTGTTCTCTGCCCTGTTGATCCTCATTACTGAGTGTCAGACGGCTGACTCCTCCGCCATCTGTCTTCCCAAACCTTGCGAAGGTATTCAGCGTCTCCCACAGACGTGCTCCGTTAATCCTGGCTGTCGTCGTCACACCGTCCCCTTATCCGTCCTGACCTGATAACGAAAATCACAACAGGCAGCACCTGACATGATGGTGGTCGTTCGGGTTAATTCGACATCCGGTGCATAACCGACAATGAATTTTTCATCACGTGCACAGGATAACAAGTGGCCTATCTCTCCAAGGCCCATCTCCTGATACATTTCGGCATAGCGACAACGTGTCACATCGTAATAATATTTTTGGTCATCATTCTCGATAACCCTGACTTCCAGCGCGTTGTCCTTTTCCCATAAATATTGCAGATTAACAAAACTCCGCAGATCAGCTTCCCCGGCTTCTCCTGCGGCAAATTCAGCACCAGCCTGAACTGCAGCCTGTTCAATGGCTTCTCCGATATACTTTTGAGCCAGTTCAATTCCCAGCTCTCTTTTGAGTATGTCGTAGACTGGTTTAATGATTTCAGCCTCTATTTTTCGACGAGCCAGGATCCCTAACTCTTGTTTTTGACAGTTCATAACATTGCTCTCCCTCTTTGTTTTCAGGATTTCTTTCCGCCGACCACATCCACAGGTACCCACTGATTATTAATATCTTTATAGACAGTGAATGAAGGATTTTTCAGGTTACCTTGTGCATCGAAACTAATTTCGCCGGTAACGCCCTGGTAATCAATATGGTGTAAGACTGGCAGATATTTGTCCGGATCCACCGAGTTGGCTTTTTCCATGGCATCGATCAGTACCCGCGTCGCATCGTATGCAAATGGGGCATGGAGTTCTATCGGATGGTGATACCGGGCACGGTACTGCTGGTCAAAGGCTTTTCCGCCTGGCATTTTATCCAGCGGCAGCCCGGGCTCGAGCGCCACAACCCCATCCCCTTGTTTCTGCGCCAGCGTAAGGAAAGTCTGACTGACAAATCCACCCGCCCCCATCAGTGTTGCTTTAATATCCAGCTGTTTAATCCGTCTCGCCAGCAGGGCAGCCTGACTATCCACTCCGCCAAAAAAGATCAGATCAGCATTTTTACTCCGGATAGCAGTCAGTACCGGACTAAAATCCAGTGTTTTATCGTCAATGTATTCCCGGTCAACAATAGTCACTCCCTGTACCTTCAGTGATTTAATAAATGCATCCGCCAGCCCCTGGCCGAAGGCAGTTCCGTCATCCAGTACGGCAATCCTTTTTGCCTGCAAATTTTTCACCGCATACAATGCTGCATAATTACCACCATCATCGTCGTGTCCCATAACCCGGAAACTGGTATCAAACCCTTGCTCGGTATAAGCGTGCCCGGTAGCCACTGGTGCGACCTGAGCTATACCCGCGTCATGATAAACCCGTGCTGCCGGAATGCTGGTCCCGGTATTCCAGTGACCGACAACACCCGCAACCCCACTATCCACTAAACGTTGTGCCACAGTAACAGCGACTTTGGGATCGGACTGATCATCCTCTGACAGCAACTTAAAAGTCACTGCCTGGCCATCAATGACCGGATGTGTTTTGTTAACATCATCAATGGCTAGCTGAGCGCCATTCTCCAGGTCTTTGCCTATACGCGCGGAAGGACCGGTCAACGGACCTGCCAGCCCGATTAATACACTCTGATCGGCCATAGCGTTACTGACAACCAATGACAATACCCCTGCTCCCAGAATCCTACGCACCAGAACCGCGACATTACCTTGCTTCATAAATTTCCCCTTGTGACTCATTCACAGGCATCTCGCCCAGATATATTTGTTGTACGATTTCACTTTTCAGTAATTCACTGGATCTGCCCTGCAGGGCAATATTTCCACTGTCCATGACCCAGGCTTGATCAGTCACTTCCAGCGCCAGACGGGCATTTTGCTCAATAAGCAGGACACTGATACCTGAATCACGTAATCCTGCAATAGTCCGAAAAATATCTTTTACCATCAGGGGAGCCAGCCCCATGGATGGCTCATCAAGGATTAACAGTTTCGGCTGACTTAACATGGCCCGGCTCAAAGCCAGAAGCTGTTGCTCACCACCGGATAACCAACCGGCCAGCTGGTTTTTACGTTGTAAAAGCCGTGGATAACGCGAAAATATGGCCTCAGTCTCTTGCCTGGCTCTGGCTTGGTCCTTACGCAGCCATGCGCCCATTTGCAGATTTTCAAGTACGGTCATTTGGCTGAATATTCCCCGGCCTTCAGGCACCATGACGATACCTTTTTTGAGTAATACCTCTGGCCGGCAATGAATAAGTGACTCTCCGCACCAGCGGATATCACCGGTGAACTTTTGCTGCCCGGTGATCGCACGCACTGTTGAGCTTTTACCGGCGCCGTTAGCGCCAATCAGTGTGCCCTGTTGCCCTGCCTCCAACCGAAAACTCACTCCCCTGACAGCCTTAATGCCTCCATAAGAAACCTCCAGATTTTCTACTTCCAGCAGATTCTCAGGCATGGTCGTCTCCTCCGAGATAAGCGCGGATCACCCCGGCATGCTGGCGTATCGTTTCAGGGGTTCCCGTTGCGATAACTTTTCCATAGGCGAGAACCGACATTCGGTCACACAGGCTCATAATTAATTTCACATCATGTTCAATAATCAGCAGTGTTTTACCATCGCCTCTGATTTTTCTTAATAATGCAGACAAAGCGAGTTTCTCAGCTGCATTCATCCCTGCGGCTGGCTCATCCAATGCCAGCAACAGGGGCTCCGTCGCCAGTGCCCGGGCTATTTCCAGCCGCCGCTGATGGCCATAAGCCAGGTCGCAGGCGCGAAAATCAGCAAACTGTGCAATACCGGTGTATTCAAGCCAGTATCTTGCCTGGCGTAGTGTTTCCTGGTCTTCCTGTCGGGAACGTCGGTGCCGGATCAATGCGGCCCACACACCATTACGGGTACGGACATGCCGGCCAATCATTACGTTCTCCAGTACAGTCATTTCATTAAACAGACGTAGGTTCTGAAAGGTTCTGGCAATACCCGCCCGGGTTACCTTTTCAATGGCATGGGGTGACCAGGGCTGGCCATTAAGAATGAACTGGCCATTATCTGCTGGTATTAGTCCGGTAATCAGGTTAAAGCAGGTGGTTTTTCCTGCGCCGTTAGGGCCGATAAGTCCGTAAATTTCGCCACGATTGATGGTCAGACTGACATCATCGACAGCATGGATACCGCCAAACTGTTTAGAGAGGTGTGATACAGATAACAACGTCATTTCACGCTCCTTGTGTTGCCGGCTGGCCACAGACCATGAGGCCGGAAAATCATGACCAGTAACAGTGCCAGCCCATAAAACAACTGACGTAACACTTCCGGGTCGATCACTACCGAGCCAAACAGATCTTGCTGCAAAGGAACAGCGACACTGCGTAAGATCTCCGGTAATACCGACAGTAGCACGGCACCCAGAATGACTCCTGGCACATGCCCGATACCTCCCAGCACAACCATGGCCAGCACACTTATCGATTCCTGAAGTGAGAAGGATTCCGGCGATACAAATCCCTGAAATGACGCAAACATCACTCCGGCAACGCCACCAAAGGAAGCTCCCATGGCAAAAGCCAGTAGTTTAAAGTTACGGGTATTTATCCCCATCGCTCGTGCAACGTCTTCGTCTTCACGGATGGCATGCCAGGCACGACCTACTCTCGAAGAACGTAATCTGATACAGATAAAAATGATGCAGATAATCAAGGCTGCCAGCAGGTAGTACCATAGGTAGAGACTTGTCAGACGATGACCTGCCAGGTGGAAAAATCCGGTGAAGCGAACATCACCCACTCCAAAACTATCGATATTACTGATACCCTTGGCGCCGTTGGTAATATTGACTGGCCTGTCCATATTACGCATCAGGATGCGAATAATTTCACCAAATCCCAGAGTGACAATTGCCAGATAATCCCCTCTTAAACGCAGCGTCGGAGCACCCAGCAAAATGCCACAAACTGCGGCAACCGCGGCAGCCAGCGGGATCAGAAGTAGAAATGAGGTATGCATCCCGTGAGGGAACAAAGATATCAGTGCCGGAAACGCCGTCAGCAATTGGGGAGATGCCAGTAATGCAGTCAGATAGGCGCCCACGGCGTAAAACGCAATAAACCCCATATCCAGTAATCCGGTAAAGCCAACAACAATATTCAGCCCCAGTGCCAGCATGATATAAAGCAGGGTGTTATCCAAAACCCTTAGCCAGTAATTACCACCAGGCAGCGCAATCAGCCAGGGTACAATCATCATACCTGACAACAGCGCCACCAAACGTACTGTCTTATGGTCTTTCAGATTAAACAGTTTCATCGTTTCTCCTCAGGCGCGATGAGCAACACGCTCACCCAACAAGCCAGATGGACGAAATACCAGCACAGTAATCAGCACCAGAAAGGAAAAAATATCCTGGTAGTTGCTGCCGATAACACCGTCTGTCAGGTCAGAAAGATATCCGGAACCCAGTGACTCAATCAGTCCAAGCAGTAATCCACCGACCATTGCACCACGAATATTTCCGATCCCTCCAAGCACTGCGGCCGTAAAAGCTTTGATTCCGGGAACAAATCCCATAGAAAAATCTGCACTCCCGAAATTACTCGCCATCATCACTCCGGCCAGAGCAGCAAAGGCTCCGCCAATGGCAAACGTTCTGCGGATAATGGTGTCAGTATTGACCCCCATCAATTGCGCCATGGAGGGATTTTCTGACACGGCGCGCATTCCTCGACCAAGCCGCGTCGTTTCGACTAACAGCCATAGCCCACCCATAGCCATCAGTGCGACGACCAGGGTAACAATGCCGGTTTCAGTGATAATTACGGGTGCCTGAGTGGCGCTACCGACAGTCAGAGCTATCGGGTCCATTGACAGGATCTGCGGGAACATTTTAGGGTCACGATTCCAGATGATCATCGCAAGAGTCTCTAAAACTACCGAGATTCCGATACCACTGATTAGTGGAGCCAGCCGGGAAGAGTGACGCAGGCGGCGATATGCAAAGCGCTCAACTGAAATAGCCAGCAGCATGCAGACAGCTATCGCTGACAGCAATGCAATAACCAACATCAGCAAAGGATTCATTGCAGGGAAATGCAGACTCAGAAACTGAAGGACTGAATAGGCGCTCAGGGTGCCCACCATTAAAATATCGCCATGGGCGAAATTGATGATCCTTAGTATTCCGTAGACCATGCTGTAGCCAAGGGCAATCAGTCCATAGATGCTGCCAGATACCAGGCCATTTATTATTTGCTGAAGAAAAGTACTCATTGCTCATTCCGGGGGTGATCGTCATGGGCATAACATCGTTTAATTGAAATTAATTGTGAAATACAGATATATTATTTCTTATTAGAAAATGGAATCCACTTAACTTGTTGTATTCATTGCTTTTTAATAAATGTTATTTACTATCCCGGTAAGAAATAAATAATCATATGAAAAAAACAGAACAATCCTTAGCAGATCATCCTGAGTCCATAACCGCGATACCCCATGACCCACCTCTGCGGGCTGTCAGGGTATTTGAAGCTATTGCCCGGCTGGGAGGAATAAATGTGGCCGCCAGGGAATTACAAATTTCCCCTTCAGCCGTCAGTCATCAGCTAAAAGTTCTGGAAAATTATCTCCGGAAACCTCTGACCGATCGCCAGGGGCGCCGACTCATCTTAAGTAGCGAAGGACGTGAATATTATCGTTCAATCCGGTCTGCTTTCTCGGTGCTACGTCATGCCACAGAGTCAATAGCTGAACAAGGCAGACATCGCCAGGTGACTATTAGCCTGATCCCTCTGTTTGGTATGGGTTGGTTTATTCCGCGATTATCAGGTTTTATGGCAAAATATGCCGAGACTGAGATTAACGTGGTCTACGCAAATCATCGCAACTACCTCAGTGATGCTTCAGATATGTCGATACGTTTTGGCAGTGGCCACTGGAAGGGCTATCAGGCAGAGAAACTCATTTCAGGACAAATGGTACCTGTCTGCAGTAAAGAATTTCTACAGCTACACGGTCATATTGACAGCCCGCAACGTCTGGCTCAGATGCCATTGTTACATGACGAAGAGCGTGATACCTGGCCCCAGTGGTTCACACTTCAGGGAGTGAAATTTATCCGGCATGACGGCCCGTTATTTGAGGATGGGTTACTGACTCTGGCTGCAGTGCAAGCTGGAATGGGTTGTGCTTTAATGCGAGAACCCATGATCAGCCATTTACTGGAACAAGGATCCCTGGTAAAAATCTTTGATTCACCCATAGATGACGGTCGTGATTATTATTTGTGTACCCGCGAAGATACTGAACTCAGCCGTGACGCACAGTTATTAGCACAATGGGTCAGAGAGAAAGCGCTACAGACGGCATAAGACCGGTGAAACACCGACCCCTGCTGGCAGTGTCTATCCGTTTGTCCACAAGGGTCTTAACCGCCACCCTGTCCGGGATATTACCCGACCGGAGGTTGCCAGCGCAGTTCCTCTATCAGCAGACTGAATGCCGGCGGATGTTGCCGGCGACTGGGATAATAGAGATGATAACCAGGAAACGTCGGGCATTCGCTATCGAGCACCAGTTTCAGACGACCGTCATTCAGTTGCCGGGTGACCATATCTTCCGGGACAAAGGCCAGTCCTAATCCTGAAACGGCAGCATCAATCCGTTCGCTGAGTGAATTAAGGATAAGCTGCCCTTCCGTTTTCACCCGCAGCAATTTACCCTCTACGACGAACTCCCAGTGATACAGCCCGCCTGCGCTGGGCAGACGCATGTTCAGGCAGATATGTTGCTGCAAATCCTGCGGGGTCTGAGGTACACCATGGGCTGCAAGATAGTCGGGTGCCCCGACCACTACCATGCGAAAATCAGGGCCAATACGTACTGCTACCATATCTTTTTCGATGCTGTCCCCCAACCTGATTCCCGCATCAAAACGACCTTCCACAATATCGACAAAACTGTTATCTGCCACCAGCTCAAGCTTAATCTGCGGATATTTTATCAGAAAGGGCTTAATTTTCGGCCACAACAAAGTACGTAATGCATGATCGCTGACAGATAAGCGCAGGCTTCCGGAGGGCTGCCCGCTGATATGCAGCAACGTATCCAGCTCACGTTCCAGCTCATCCAGCCGGGGTTCCAGACAGGCTATCAGTCTCTCTCCGGCTTCGGTCGGTGCCACACTGCGGGTCGTTCTGGTCAGTAAACGCAGATTAAGCCTGGCTTCCAACGCTTTCATGGCATGACTCAGGGCAGACTGTGACACCCCCAGCCGTGCTGCGGCACGGGTAAAGCTGCGCTCCCTGGCCACCACCAGGAACTGTTGTAATTCGTTAAAGTTATCTTTAAGCATCGATGATTTCCTTTAAGCCTCCCGCCACCCCCGGTGAGCGGGAGGATAATTCCTTATTCAGGCTAGTCTGCTGGTACAACCACCGCCTCAGGGACATGTTCTGTTTCATGCAGCAGTTTGCGGTGATACACCGTAGCGGCTGCCAGCAGAAACATCATTAGCATTTCAGCCACCAGAAAGCCCGACATCGCCTGAGCATAATTACCATGACTGGAATGGTGAAGATGCAGATAAATAGCCCCGGCAGCTGCCGGGCCCAGCCCCAGCATCGCCTGCTGCAGTGTACTCAGGATAGCACTGCCCGCACCCGCATCACTGGTTTGGATTTCCCGCATCCCGATACGATAGAAGCTGTTCACAATAATCGCCTGACCGCAGCCCATTAACAACGTTCCGGGGGCAATATCGATACCGCTCAGGGAATTACCGCACCAGTGTAATGTGGCAATCAGCACCAGAATCGCGACCACCTGAACGGTAATGCCTCCTAACAAGACCGGGACGATAGAGTGACGGCGGATCAGTTTCGGCGCCACTAAGGCGGCCAGGAAATAGGAAACCCCAAGCATAATAAAACTGTTACCCGACTGCATAGGGCCCAGGCCTGAGCCGGCCTGCAGTGTCAGTGCCATACAGAACATAAACCCTGACCAGCAGGTAAAAAACAGTAATGCAATCAACAAGGCAAAACGAACCGTTGGCAGTTTCAGTAACCGCGGGGGTAATAACGGCTGTTGTCCGCGAAGTTGTTGCCTGACTGCTCCCTGGCGCATCAACAGAGCCAGCGGCAGCGTCACCAGCAGTGCCAACTGCATTTGCCAGGGCCAGTGCAGTGAAGGGCCCAGCGCCAGCGGGAATAATAAACAGCACAGGATTACTGCCAGAAAACTACTGCCCTGCCAGTCGATACGCGATGGCTTTTCATTGTGTGTCTCCGGGATATAACGATGACTGAACAGCAATACCAGCAGGCAGATAGGAACATTAATAAAAAAGGCGTTTCTCCAGCCCAGACCGGCAAAATCTGCAGACACCAGCCAGCCTCCCCCCACCTGACCAATGATAAAGGCAATCCCGCCAATGCCACTGTAAAGACTAATGGCCCTGGCATGGGCTGTCCCCTTCAGGGTGACATGCAGTGTCGCCAGAATCTGCGGGAGTATCAATGCCGCGCCAATTCCCTGCAGGGTCCGTGACAGTAGCAGCAAATGTACATTGCCGGCCAGTCCACAGAACAGTGATGCCAGCCCAAACAGCAGTACTCCGCCGGTCAATACACGGCGGCGTCCGTAGTTATCTCCCAGTTTGCTACCGACGGCCAGACATACCGCAAATGCTACCCCGTACAATGCAACAATCAGTTCAAGATCTGTCGCTGTGGTGGACAGCGAACGGGTGATTGAATCCAGCGCGACATTCGTAATGGAGGTATCAATCATCGGTAACATTTGTGCGATAAGCAGTAAGGTAAGCCCTGCTCTGCCTGGAGATACAGGTGAAATGCTCATAAGTGCTCCGTTGCTTTATTTATTTTCTGACCGTAGTATTTATGATTATTTAACAGGGTACCAGTGCCTGCTTATACTGGTATTGGCACTACTATGCAGGACTCTCTATGACTCTGATTACCACTCCATCGGATATAAGAACGCCTCCCAAAAGCAGCCGCCAGTTACTCGCCAGTTTTCTGAGAACCCGCAGAGAAAGCCTGGACCCACAGCGGCTGGGCCTGCCACGCAGCGGGCGCCGTCGTACCCCGGGTCTACGGCGTGAAGAGGTGGCGATGCTGGCGGATGTCGGGGTGACCTGGTACACCTGGCTGGAACAGGGGCGGGAGATGAGACCCTCTGCTGCCGTGCTGGCCTCGGTCAGCGAGGCATTGCAGTGTACCCCGGCAGAAACCCGACATCTGTTTATTCTGGCAGGCTTACCGGTACCTGAAACGCCGGCACAGGAGGGTTGTCAGCAGGCGGGTCCGGCTTCACAACGGCTGCTACGTTCGCTGATGCCAAACCCGGCCGCCATGCAAAAACCTAATTTCGATATCCTTGGCTATAACCACGGCTTCTGTCAGTTGATGGGGGTACCGCTGGACGATATTGATCCGGAAGATCGAAACTGTCTGTATCTTTTTCTGACCGATCCTCGCTGGCGCAGTCGCTTTAGTGCTGACGATGAGCAAATGTTGTCATTCTTTGTCTCATATTACCGCGCGGGGATGGCGGAACACGGCAGTGACCCACGCTGGCAGATATTACTGGAGCGTTTTTTTTCGGTATCAGCCTGCTTTCAACGTTTATGGTATCAAAACTACGAAATTCGCAGCATTGAAAACCACATCAAACAATTTATGCATCCGGTACTGGGCCCGATTACCTTACAGCAAATGAACTGGTTTTCTGCACCAAGGGACGGCTCTCGCCTGTTGGTCTATCTGCCCACGGATGAAGCAGGAGAAGCCCAGCTTAAAGCTCTGACCGAAGTTCCTCCGGAAGCGCTGTAATTTCCTGCGCTTACCGGGAACAATCGGAGATTGAAATTTGAGTCGGCAATATCCCTGAGAAACAGCGGCTCCTGGAGAAAATCATAACAACAGGGAGATAAATTTCCTGATCAGCCGTAGGTAATGCCCGTCAGCGGACCCAGTTTAAAGATAGACCGTAACGGTCCGCCCCGGGTCAGCGAGTATTCCCAGACATTGCCTCCGAGATCCGTCAGCCACATTCTGCCACTTTCGGGGTCACTGACCAGAGCAATTCCCTCTTCCAGTCCGCGTGCCAGAATCTGATGATCGGTGAACCGGCCATCCACCAGCCGGGCGCTGTTCAGTGAATTTCCGCCCTTCGCAACATCACCACGGTCGGTCCAGTACATCACTCCTGCCTCAGCATCAAATTCCAGATCAATTGGCTCTGGAAGGTCCGCCATGACCACTTCAATGTCCGGACGATTATCTGCTTCTGAGCCCTGCGGTAGTGTCAGCCCTGCCCGCAGAATCCTGCCCTTACCGCCTTTAGACGGACCTTTTTGTGTCCAGTAAATATGGCCACGCTGATGGTCAACAGCGAGCCCAACACAATGGCGGGTATAATCGCGGCACTGGGCCGGGAACAGACCCGCCTGCACCAGTACGGTAATGTCACTGCCATCTTCTCTGGCCCGGAATACCCTCATCCCTTCACGGTCACACCAGTAGAGCCAGTGGTTTTGGGCATCATGTACCAGCTGTTTGCCGGTGACAAACAGCCCATTCCCCACCAGTAATCGTCGGTCTGTACCTTCAGTGGTCATGGATTCCAGGCGGCCATCCGCCTGGAAAAACTCCAGCGAATCCGGGCTGATTTCGGCTCCCATAAAACTGACATACAATTTGTTAGCGGCCCGGTCGAGCGCGATACCGTCAGGATGAGTTTTCAGACCGTCCACCAGGGTACGTAACTCACCGTTATCCGGGTCCAGCTCCAGGATTTTACCTTCCGGTTGCACCTGCAATACATACAATTTTTTGCTCATTAAACTTTCCATTTGGCTATTGTCAGCCTACCCCAAATTTCGGGGTTGAGTGATGCCTTATTACTGGTCAGCCATAAACCGCAGTAAGCGCTGGTTAAGCTGACGATTTTCGCTGTTCAGCCGGTCAATTTCGTCAAGCAATGACAATGCTACCGCGATACCAGGCCAGTCCAGTTCCAGCTCCCTACGTAATCGCTGCGCACGCATGCAGACAGCCAGTGCATCCTCATCAAACAACCACTCCTGAACCCGGGGTTGCTGGTCGACCGGTTCCAGTACTCCCAGACCGATAATCTCAGTGAGCTCGGTGACCGAAACCCCGGTATGCAGACAAAATTCGGTGACCGTAAAGCGGATATTCACAGTTGCCATTATTTTTTCCCCCAACCCTGGCGCGGATCATAGCCGGTTTCGGCCTCCGCCAGTTTTTGCCACAATTCACGGCTGGCCGAATTGCCCGCCGGTGGCACCACTATCCTGATGATGGCGTACAGGTCTCCCTGGTGTTTTTTACCCGCCAATCCTTTGCCTTTTACCCGCAGCCGTTGTCCGGCCTGTGTCCCTGCCGGAATTGTCAGTAAAATGCTGTCCTGCAGGGTAGGAAGTTGAACCTTAGTGCCCAGTGCCGCTTCCCAGGGGGCAAGAGGCAGCACGACTTCCAGGTCATTCCCCACCACATCGAACAACGGATGCGGCGCAATACGAATCACCAGGTAAAGATCGCCGGCAGCGCCACCCTCGGATCCCAGGGCACCCTGGCCTTTAAGACGGATACGCTCACCGTCACCGACACCGGCCGGTATTTTCACATTCAGGGTTTTCGGAATTTCCTGCACGACCTGGCCAAACAGGTTATATACCGGCAGGCTGTAACGAACGGTTCGGGTTTCACCCTGTTGGGCTTCTTCCAGGAATACCGCGACCTCGGTCTCTATATCCTGACCCCGCCGCGGCCGGGGCTGATGGTCTTGCTGTCTCTGCTGGCCAAACACCGAATTAAAGAAATCAGAAAAATCGGCATGCTCACCGGCATCACCGGCGCTGTATGACTCTCCGGCAGACTGGTGCGAATTGAATCGGGGGTCATTGCGGTGTTGCCAGAGCGTGTCATATTCTTCGCGGCGCTGCTCATCTTTCAGCACCTCATAAGCTTCGGCAATCTCTTTGAACTGTGCTTCTGCATCTTTTTCGCTACTCACATCCGGATGGTATTTGCGTGCCAGACGGCGGTAGGCAGTTTTAATCGCCTTCAGGTCTGCATCACGTTCAACCCCAAGGATGGCGTAATAATCCTTTAATTCCATAGTATTATCGTCCGGTCAGTGATCAGAAAATACGGGATTTGAAGCAGTATCATTAATACCTGCTGTAAATATAGCCCCCGGCGCGCTGATTTGCAGCAGCTATTATGGTTGCAAACTGTTTATTGGTTTAGGTCGCAGGCTGAGCTGCGTCGACCTCTGATTGGGTTTATTCTGAACAATCGTTTGGTAATGGCTGCTCAACGTCGGCGTTTGAAGGGCAATGATGTAAAAAACACGCTAAAGAGATATTTCATGGTTTATATTGAAATTCAATGGTCTCAACTCCCCCTTCAGATACCCTCGGGCAGCGTGAACATACCATCTCCAGGCATATTGATGTTCCCGATCAAAAGCGCTGACTGGCGAGCAATATGTTCATTCTCTGGCATTTCCCCCATAATCCTGACATGTGAAAGCGCTTCCTGCATCTAATGCGTTTTCCAGAGCACTACCGCATTTTTCACCGGGCCCGGTGACGTCATGACGGCTTTCTCGCCGGTTTAACAGGATCAGGATCCTCCGATGATAATTCTCATCATTGGCATTGGGCAGAAACAATGGTTAATCTTGAGGCCAGAAAGCTGATTAATACTGCGAATATGTTGTCCTCCTTCCATCTTCGGGATGGTCTGACCCGGATGAAGTTTGTTCAGGAAATAAAAAAGGTAGTTGAGCAGCAGTTTGCTGCAGCCCGGCGCGCGAAATCAGATCAAGAATTTATAGCCTGCGTAAAAAAACTCAGGGCAGAAACTGAAAATCTTGAAGAGCAGGGTCGGATGCTGCGCACGAAAGCGGCGAAACTTTATGCCAAAGTGGAGTTTGTCCGGGAAAATAATAAAATCGTTGGATATGTAATTTCTGCTGTTTATATTGTGGTATCAGGTGCAGCACTGTTTGGTGGAATGATCATGATGTCGACAATGACTCCTATTTGAGTACTTGCCGGGGGTATACTTTTCGTTGACGGTATTAATGGGATAACAAAAGAGGCCCGCCATCTTCGTTATGGCGAACAATCCAACACAGGGGGACTATTTGCAGACAGTTCGATGGAAGCTGCTAAATATATGGGTTTTACATCTGAATCAGGGTTAGCATTTTATAATGCAGTTACCTTAAGTGCCGGTGTCTTTAGTATTTTGGGTCTTTCAAGAAAACCCGGTGCCTGGCGATTATTCAGATGGCTTCCCCGGGATTATTACCGAAAAGTTGAAACCATGAGTAGACCAAAACTAACGATGAAATTTGTGGGCTATGGTGTAAAAGCAAAGGTCATATTTGACCTGTTGTCCACAGATAATAAATGAACCTAACTCCGATTTATTTTTTTATAACGCCATGATTTATAGGCAATCATTGGCGGTTGTACAAATATTGCAACCGCAATAGCACAAAGCAGCCCGATTGAACCAGCGAAAAGGCTTTCGGTTGAACCAAACAGAACCAGTAAAACGAAAACGGCAAGGCAACCAACCACAACAAACATCGCGATGACAAAGCGGTTTGCCAGGTCCTCGATAGTATCACTCATTGAACCACCGTAATTTTCGGTGTTATTTTTTATTTTCTGAATATCGAGGCTACTGAAACCTGATTTCAAAAGATTCGCTTCGTTCACTTTCATCGCATTCTGCCTTCTATCCTTAAATGTAGATTCCTCTCCGCAACAAGTATACCCAAAAACCCCAGGCAAAACTGCATCATTACAACCAATAGAGGGTTGATTTTTTATATGCAAAACTGCATATAAAATGATCAATATGGTTTTTTACACTATTGCCCCTCAAACTCAAACTCCATGCCACAGCACACCCCTGTCACTTTATTTTATAGCCTATATTCTCAATAAGATAATTACAGTTTTGTGACACGGGGTACCAGAATATTTTTCATATCATGCTGCCGTTTGCACGTCATTCCGAAAATCCGCTCAACACTGTTACTTTTTACTCATTTGTTTATTTACCTACTGATAGAGTTTTTTAGTTCCAGATTATCCATCTGCTTTTCGGGTGGTATCCGCCGCTGTCAACGTTTATCCCACCATAGAATATTGCCGCAGTTGCAGGTTAGAGTCAGAGATTAAACCACATCGCTGCCCGCGAATTTATCGATTATCTTTTATATCAGGAGCCAATAAAGTGACCATATTACACAGGCCTGTTCTGGTCAGGGCGGACAATTACGCTGTTGAACAACGATGCTATAATAATGGCACACGCCTAATCTTCTGAATCCCCGGTTCGCACGTCCGGATGGTATTTGCGTGCCAGACGGCGGTAGGCAGTTTTAATCGCCTTCAGGTCTGCGTCACGTTCACCCCCCAGAATGGCGTAATAATCCTTTAATTCCATAGTATTATCGTCCGGTCAGTGATCAGAAAATACGGGATTTGAAGCAGTATCATTACTATCTGCTGTAAATATAGCCCCCGGCGCGCTGATTTGCAGCATAGAATTGATAAGCTGGCAGAAAGTTATCGGCCAGAAAGTGTCTGTTGGCGGGGTACTTTCTCCATGTGTAAATCATAAATTTAATTTACCCGGTAAGAATGGAGCAGCATGATTTTTAGCCGGTAAATATTGAGTAACATAAAATAGGTTAGTGGTCCGCCTCAGAGATAATCCCGACTCCTCTCAATCATCACCAGGCTGAGGGGTGAAATAAACCTGTCAAACACCCAACCTTGTCACATTCAAAATTACCTAATACAAACAGATAATTAAACACATATCCGTGACATAAATAATTTATCGAATTCCGGCTCGGGATCTCAGACACAACTCACAACAACCCGTAATCTAAAGACATATCATTCCCCTTCCTGCCTTTGCCAGTTATTATCCTTATATACATCATGGTTAATTATGGCTACTGTATGCTTCACCTTCAGTCCTGGTGTGTAAACCAGTGATTTCACCTGAAAATAGCAGGAGAAATGGTGATTACGTTAATTATTGCGGCACTGTTACCCATCGTTGTGACATTGCTACTGGGGTTTCTGGCCGGCTGGCACCACGATTTTGATTCCGCTCAGGGGACAATACTTAACCGGATGGTTATGCTGTACGCTCTGCCACTGACACTATTCGCCGGAATGATGGGGCTGTCACGATCGGTACTACTTTCTCAGGGCACCATCGCGCTGATATTAATGGCAGGAATGATAGGCGGTTACCTGCTGGTTTTTGTACTGGTGCGCTACCTTTTCCGGCAACCTTCAGGTCTTGCCGCTCTGCTGGCACTGGCGATAGCCGGTCCCGCAGTGCCTTTTGTTGGCGTGCCAGTGATGGGGCATTTGTATGGTACTATCAGCACCCTACCCATCGCTTTATGCAGTATTATTATGAACCTGTTCCAGGTCCCGGTGACCTTATTAATCCTTTCCGCAGGCTCTCCTGACAGAAAGGGAGCAGGATTTATGCAGCATATTCTGCATACTTTAAAAGAGCCGGTGGTCTGGGCCCCACTGCTGGCCTTAATCTTATTACTGCTTAATCTGCATATTCCCGAACAAATCCGCAGTGCATTACAACTGCTTGGTGGTACTACCGGCGGTGTTGCGCTGTTTGCGTCAGGAATTATCCTCTACTCCTACCATGTCGTCATTAATCGTACTGTGGTTCTGGCAGTACTCGCCAAAAATATTCTGCTACCTCTGGCAATCCTGGCCTTGGCTGTCTGGCTGCATACAGACCGTCAAACGCTGCATTTATCGGTGGTCAGCATGGCTATTCCGACGGCATCGGTATGTGTCATCCTGGCGGTTCAGTACAACACCGCAGAACAGGAAATAGCCTCGATTCTGTTCTTCAGTACCTTATTTTCCATCATCACTATGGGCGGATTATTGTACTACCTTGGGGGTAACTAATTTCCGCTACCTGGTGTTAAATGAAAACCGTAGTTTGGGAGAAAATGTATGACTCATCAGACGAGAAATGTCGCAGAATTTTTGGTTTCCTGCCTTGAAGCCGAGGGCGTCGAATATGTGTTTGGTATTCCGGGTGAGGAAAATATCAAATTTGTCAGGGCTATTACGGCCTCGGAAAAAATACGTTTTATTCTGGTCCGCCACGAGCAGGCAGCCTCGTTTATGGCCGATATTTATGGCCGTCTGACCGGTAAGGCCGGAGTCTGTACCGCCACGCTCGGACCTGGTGCAATCAACCTGTTACTTGGTACTGCGGACGCACAGACGGATTCCAGCCCACTGGTCGCCATTTCAGCGCAGGTGGGATTAAACCGTATTTATAAAGAATCTCACCAGATTGTCGATCTGACGGCAATGTTCAGGCCGGTGACCCAGTGGGCAGAGACGATTTTTACCCCACAATCCACTGCAGAAATGGTCCGTAAAGCCTTCCGCATCGCTCAGCAGGAACGGCCCGGAGCAACCTATCTTGCTGTGCCGCAGGATGTGGAAGCGATGCCGGTTCCGGATGATTTACACCCATTATTGCCGGTCAAATCTCATCTTTCTGCTCCGGACAGTCAGGCGATTAGCACGGCTGCATCAATACTGCGTGACAGCCGTTTTCCGGTTATTCTCGCCGGTCATGGTGTCGCACGTCAGAACGCATCGGTGGCGTTAAATCAGTTTGTTGAACAGTTTCAGATCCCAACCGCCACCACGTTTATGGGCAAAGGGGTAATCAGTGACCGCAGTACACACTCGCTGGGAGTGATGGGTTTCATGCGCCACGATTATGAAAATTTTGCCTTCGACCAGGCGGATGTCATTCTGGCTGTGGGTTATGAATTGCAGGAATTTGCTCCGGAGAGAATGAATCCCGGAGGAAATAAACGGATCATTCATATCAACAGCTTTTTGCCGGATACCGACAGCCACTATTCGACCGAAGTCAGCGTTATTGCCGATATATCAATGAGTCTGCAGGCACTGTCTGAAGCCCTCGGGAGTTCCCCACTTCATCAGCAACCCGCTGAGACCAAAATTCGTCAGCTACGTCTTGAAGAACTGGAGAATGGTCGCCTGGACAATAGCTTTCCGCTTAAACCTCAACGTATTGTTGCTGATATGCGCGCCGCCATGGGGGATGATGATATTGTGCTGGCAGATACCGGAGCAATTAAAATGTGGGTATCGCGTTTGTATCCTGCCTGGAACCCCCTGACCTGCCTGACCTCTAACGGATTATCGACGATGGCTTTCTCCCTGCCTGGTGCGCTGGCCGCACGACTGGCCTTTCCTGAGCGTAAGGTATTAGCGGTCATGGGTGACGGTAGTTTTATGATGAATTCTCAGGAGATAGAAACAGCCGTTCGCGAAAAAATCCCACTGGTGGTTCTGATCTGGGTCGACGGCAGTTACGGACTGATTAAGTGGAAAATGGATATCGAAGAAGGTGCACATGATTCTGTGGACTTTGGTAACCCCGATTTTGTGAAATATGCAGAAAGTTTCGGTGCCACGGGACATCTGATTAGCCATGCGGCTGAATTGTTACCTGCGCTGCATCAGGCACTGGGTGACGATGGCGTCACGGTGATCGCCTGCCCGGTTGATTACAGGGAAAATATGGCGCTGGTGAGTAAACTGGGAGAGCTGACCATAGCATTGTAATTGACCCGCAACAAATGTTCCGGCGGCCCGGGGTAGCAGCTGTCAGCATAGCCTGTATCTGGTGACACTGTCACTTTACAGTTCAATGCCAGCGGCACCAACATCCCGATAAAACGGTGCTATGATATTGGCACCCGCCTCATCTGCTGAACCCTCTGTTCAGTATCCTGCTCCGGGCCAATGTTGCACGTAGCGGCCAGCGAGCCACTGCGTGTCACTGTCAGTAACAAGCAGCCTTCGGGCTGTTTTTCTGTATGGCATAAGGCAAAAGTATGACTGTGGATCTCACTAATCAACATGCACCCTTTGGTACTCTGCTGGGATATGCTCCCGGGGGTGTGGCTATTTATTCGTCCGATTATGATTCGCTGGATAGCGAAGAATATCCTGATGATAATTCGATGCGCAGTTATCTGGGCAGCGAATTTATGGGTTACAAGTGGCAGTGTGTGGAATTTGCCCGGCGGTTTCTTTATCTCAACTACGGCATGGTATTTACCGATGTCCGAATGGCCTATGAAATCTTTTCTCTGCGCTTTCTTCGCCAGGTTATCAACGACGAAATTCTGCCCCTGCAGGCGTACGCTAACGGCAGCCAGCGTCCTCCGGTCTCCGGTGCCCTGTTAATCTGGCAACAGGGGGGAGAATTTGCCGAAACCGGCCATGTCGCCGTGATTACCCGGGTATTTACTGACCGGGTACAAATCGTTGAACAAAACGTCATTCACAGCCCGCTACCTGCCGGTCAGCAATGGACACGCGAACTGGAGCTGCGCCGTGAAGATGGTGGTTTTTATCTCCGGGATACTTTCACTGACACCGAAATTCTTGGCTGGATGGTTCAGACCTGCGACAGCAATGACAGCCTGCCCCGCCCGCAAACCGAGGCTGCATTACTTGACATTCACTCACAACAGGTCAGCCAGCAGGGCCAGTTTTCCGGCCCGTGGCTGGATGAAAATGATCCGGTACAACATGCCTATGTCATCGCAAACTATGGTCATGTGATCAATGCAGATCCGTACCAGTACTTTACTATTTCCCGCAGTGCTGAGCAGGAACTGATCAGCGCCACCAATGAACTTCACCTGATGTATCTGCATGCTACTGATAAGGTGTTGCGTGATGACGCATTACTCAGGTTGTTTGATATTCCCGAGATCCTCTGGCCACGCCTGCGGTTGTCCTGGCAGCGACGTCGTCATCATATGGTGACCGGTCGGCTGGATTTTTGCCTCGACCATCGGGGGTTAAAAGTTTACGAATACAATGCGGATTCAGCCTCCTGCCATACCGAAGCGGGGGTTATCCTTGGACACTGGGCCCGCCAGGCTGGAGTGACTGAGGGTAAAGATCCTTGCCGCCGGTTGGTAGAAAACCTGTCCGCTGCCTGGAAAAATAGTGATGCCTTGCCGTTTGTTCACATCCTGCAGGATAACGATGTCGAAGAGAACTACCATGCACTGTTGATGCAACAGGCACTACGTGAAGGGGGGTTCGGGAGCAAGATTTTACATGGTCTGAGCGAACTGCACTGGAGTGAAACAGGTCGTCTGATTGACGCTGAACAGCGCGAAGTGACTTGTGTCTGGAAAACCTGGGCATGGGAAACGGTTCTGGAGCAGTTACGTCAGGAGAGTGAAGCTGACAGCGCCGCTGCCTTGCCGATCCGCACCGGCGAAGCCGACGAGGTACGACTAATGGATGTGCTGTTGCGTCCTGAGGTGATGGTTTTCGAACCACTATGGACAGTCATTCCGGGCAATAAGGCAATTCTGCCTGTTCTCTGGTCACTGTTCCCGCATCATCAGTATCTGCTGGATACCGATTTTACCGTGAATGATGAGCTTAAACAGACCGGTTATGCGATTAAACCGGTGGGTGGACGGTGCGGAAGTAATATCGGGTTGGTCAGTCACCAGCAGCAGTTACTGGATGAAACTGCCGGTAAATTTTCACATCAGACCAATATTTACCAGCAGTTATGGTGTCTGCCTAATGTCGCCGGACGTTATATACAGGTCTGTACCTTTACGGTCGGGGGTCATTATGGCGGCGCCTGCCTGCGCTCTGACCCGACGCTGGTGATTAAAAAAGAGAGCGATATTGAACCCTTAAGAATCCTGAAAGACCGCGATTTCAGAGGCTGATGAATCGGGGCTGGCGGTGTGAGTCTGCGCCACCAGCCTCGGCCACCACTACAGCAATGCCAGGAAATGCTCCCCTGCCTTACTCAGATTATGCCGGCGCCATGCCAGTGCGACCTGGGCGGTGAGCGGTGCTCCCCGAATCGGCAGATAACGGACATTCGCCTGATCAATTTTACCCAGCGAAGCCGGCACGACCGTATAACCAAAGCCCGTCGCCACCATGCTGATGGCCGAGGTTGTCTGCGGAGCCTGAGCCACGGTAGGGGGATTAAAGCCGGTACGGGTACAGGCGCTGATCACCGAATCATAGAGACCCGGGGAAATTTCGCGGGGAAAGATAATCAGTGTTTCATCCGCCAGTTCTGCCAGCGATGAGAGTTCGGCTTTACCCGCCAGCGGATGTTTGGCCGGTAAGGCAACCACCATCTGTTCTGTATCCATCACTCTGAACTCAAGTTCATGGCTGCGGGCACAGGGTAAGCGGATAAACGCCAGATCGATACTGCCTTTCAGCAGTTCATTCACCAGGGCAGACATGTGCAACTCCCCCGGATGCAGATTAATCATCGGATAATGTTCCCGGAAGCTGTGCAGCAGAGAAAATACCTGCGGGTTGAGTGCGGTGGAGGATGCAAATCCGATGCGTAATGAACCGCTCAGCCCCCGTCCCACACTACGAGCTTTCTCAAAGGCTGCATCAGACATTTTCAGTATTTTAATAGCATCTTCATATAGGACCTGCCCTGCCGGGGTCAGTTCCACTGTCCGGGTCAGCCGACGAAATAGCGGGCTGCCTAATTCATGCTCCAGCCTCTGTATTTGCTGGCTTAACGGGGGTTGTGATATTCCCAGGGCCTCGGCTGCACGGGTAAAATTCCCCGCTTCGGCAACAGCCACAAAATAGCGTAAATGGCGCAATTCCATATCAAAAACGTCTTAAAGTGGACAGCCCATCATATTGGTATTGTCGCAGGCTTCCTGTCAACCTGTAGTCCTCAAGGTGATAAACGATATTTACAGGAAACCATCATGGAAACAGCCAGTTGCGGTTGTACATGTCTTAGTGACATTACCCGGGCCGCCCTGAAGCTAGAGCATCAGCGTGGTGAAAATGTTATCTACCAGGCGTCATTGATGAGCGCATTACTGAGCGGTGTTTATGAAGGAGAAACGACCATCCGTCAGTTACTGGACCACGGTGATTTTGGTCTGGGCACCTTTAATCATCTCGACGGAGAAATGATTGCCTTTAATAGTCATGTTTTCCAGCTACGCAGTGACGGGACTGCCCGCCCTGCCCAAGCAGAACAGAAAACACCTTTTGCGGTAATGACTTTCTTCAACCCGACTCACGAATACACCATCACAACTCCCCATACCAGAGAGCAGATTCATCAGATTATTGATGAAGCCATTGCCAGCAAGAACCTGTTTTGCGCCCTGCGCATTGACGGCCATTTCGATAAAGCCGACACCCGTACCGTCCCGGAACAGCAGCGTCCGTATAAGCCGATGATGCAAGCCGTGGAAGAACAACCCGTGTTTCATTTTGAACACCAGGACGGTGTACTGGTGGGCTTTCTGACCCCTGACTATATGCAGGGTATTAATGTAGCTGGCTATCACGAGCATTTTATTAACCAGCAACGGAGTAGCGGCGGACATTTACTTGATTACGTCATCGGTGAAGGGCGTCTGACGTTTGGAACTATCGAAAAACTGGTGATCGATTTCCCGTCCGATAACGATTTCCGTCATGCCGACCTTAATCCCGATGATCTGAGTGCTGCTATTCAGTCTGTCGAAGGTTAATCCAGCCACACTGGCTGAGTAAGGAGCCTATTTTGCAGAATTCAAAAAAACAAACAGAATGGAAATGTGGCGCAGATTTAGTGGTCGCCCAGTTAGAGCAGCAACAGGTTAACTATGTGTTTGGAATACCTGGTGCAAAAATCGACCGTGTGTTTGACTCACTGGAAGACTCCCCTATTATCACGGTACCGGTTCGGCTGGAAGCCAATGCCGGATTTATGGCCGGGGCGATTGGTCGTCTGACCGGTAAAGCCGGAGTCGCGCTGGTCACCTCCGGTCCGGGCTGTTCTAATCTGATTACCAGCGCAGCAACGGCGAACTCAGAAGGCGACCCGTTTGTCGCTATCGGTGGTGCCGTCAGCCGGATGGACCACCTGAAACAGGTACACCAGACGATGGATACCGTCTCCATGTTCCGACCGGTCACTAAATACGCGGCAGAGGTCACATCGTCATCCGCGATTGCCGAAGTGTTAGCCAATGGTTTCCGTGCCGCTGAGTTTGGCCGTCCGGGGGCTGCCTTTATCAGCCTGCCGATGGATATTATCAATGAACCTGCCAGCGGTCAGGTGCTGCCGGCACGGTTACCCACCGCCGGTAGTGCACCGCGTAAAGCTATTGCTGAGGTCGCGGAGCTGATACGTCATGCCAAAGATCCCGTGCTGTTACTGGGACTAATGGCCAGTCAGCCGAAAAATGCTGATGCCGTCCGCCGCTTACTAAATAACAGTGAAATTCCCGTGACCAGCACTTATCAGGCAGCCGGGGTGATTGATCAAAACCACTTTTCACGCTTTGCCGGCCGTGTCGGTCTGTTCAATAATCAGGCCGGTGATCAGTTACTGCGTAACGCAGATTTGATCATTACCGTCGGCTACAGCCCGGTAGAATATGAACCGGCTAAATGGAATCCTGGTACGGCGAAACTGGTACATATCGATGTTCTGCCCGCCGAAAGTGACAGCCATTATACACCGGATAACGAACTGGTCGGTGATATCGCCGAAACCCTGGACTTACTGACCGAACAGGTAAACCAGCGCTATGTGCTGAGCAGCGGCGCTACCAGAATCCTGCAGGAGCGCCAACAGCAGCGTGAACTGCTGGCACAAAAAGGTCACAGCCTGCAGCAGTTCGCTATTCACCCATTACGGCTGGTCCGGGCCATGCAGGACATTGTGAACAATGATGTGACACTGTGCGTAGATATGGGAAGCTTTCATATCTGGATTGCCCGTTACCTGTACAGTTTCCGTGCCCGTCAGTTGTTAATTTCTAACGGCCAACAAACCATGGGGGTTGCCCTGCCCTGGGCCATTGGCGCAGCACTGGTTGATCCTGGTCGCAAGGTTGTCTCAGTTTCCGGTGACGGTGGTTTTATGCAGTCGAGTATGGAACTGGAAACGGCCGTCAGGCTGGGAGTCAACATTCTGCATATTATCTGGGTGGATAACTGCTACAACATGGTGGCGATTCAGGAAGATAAGAAATATGCACGGACCTCAGGGGTTGATTTCGGGCCTATCGACTTCAAAGCTTATGCCGAGGCTTTTGGTGCCAAAGGATTTGCGGTGACCTCCTCTGACACTCTGGAAAGCACCTTGCGTGCCGCGATGGATGTGCAGGGACCCGCCGTGGTGGCCATTCCTGTAGATTACAGTGCCAATTCCTTGCTGATGAGCCAACTGGATATTGCCCAGATGTTTTAAGCCGGATATGTCAGCGGGAAGGCCAGTACTTGCCCGCTGTTTTATCTTCCAATACTTATTTTTAGGATTACTCTGAAACGGGTTGTTACCCGGGTTAGCCAATCAAAACACATTACTGAACGAAAAATCCTCTGCTTCAGCTACACTGAACTATGTAGTTTAATCATAACGTTACCGGAGGTTTCAGATGATAGCCGGATTTGTCGCTTTGATGCTTGCTCACTCCCGGGTGATGCCGGTTTCTGTCGCATTGTACTCCACTGAGTCCCGTTGCCAGGCTGCGATCAGCCAGCGACAGAAGAAATACCCCAAGAATCTGCTGTTTTGCGGAGAAGTCATGCGCACCAGCTATCTGTAATGCTACTGCTCCGGCGGTACCATCCAGGCCCGGGTAAAGTCAAACCAGCCCAGGTTATTCAGGTGGATCCCCTGCGCCTGTCCAGGGCTTTTCAGACGCATCCAGTGATGAAACAGCGGCTGTAGCCAGCCATTACGCAGCACTTCACGGGCAAGTTGCTTGCCACTCAGTGACTGGTCACGCCAGCCCTGTTGCCAGGCAGAGAATTGTTGCATGTCGCCACCGGAGACTGAGTGTTTCAGTAACGGCATACCGAGCAGCCACGCGCCGACATTCCAGCTTTCCGGCACCGCAAAATTCACCGTTCCTAGCCACAAATCGGCTTCAGCTTCACCACTCGCCCACTGTTCATAGTCCAGTTCCAGCAGTCGCAGCGTAATATTTTGCTGTTGCAAAATATACTGCATTTCGCAGGCCAGCATAGTGAATTCCGGATGTTGCCGGTGATATGCCAGCGTCACAATGGCTTCGCTGGCTGGCTGGCTGAGTCGTGGCGGCGGTTGTGCCGGACCTTCATCCATCGTGTGTAACCAGTCCGGCAGAAGGCTGCCGGCGGGTACCCAGAACGGGCGGATCGGCGCGATAAAACGCTGGATCAACACATAAGGATTTAGCTGTTCACGGATCCAGCGCCGGTGAGTCATGTGCTGCCAGTAAGGGGAACGGCTGTCACACAGCAGAAAGTACCCCCCCTTCTCCAAAAACATTTCTCCTGAAACGTCTGCGGGGGTTCCACTCAGTCCCGCGGCCATGCCTGAGGTATATTCAATATCGCTCAGACTTGAACTGAGCCAGGCGGCGGGTGTAGTCGCAGGCGAAGTGACAGGAGGCCCGTCCGCGGACGCTTCGCCGATGTTGCCGGATAACGGCCAGACAATAACCTCAATTTCGTCCAGTAATCCACGATAACCGAAATAATCATCAAAGGCCTGCATCCTTAAATGCCACTGGTCATTTTCTGCGACCAGATAAGGGCCAGTCCCTACCGGTTGTGAGGCAAAATTCCGCCGGTCTGCATAATCAGACGGCAGGACTAACGCAGCAATATCGCTCAGTAACAGAGGTAACTGAGGGTCCGGCTGACTGAGTTCAATCCTGACCGTCAGATTTCCCGGGGCGGTAACCCGCCTGATATGGGAAAACAATGGCAATGCGGCGCTACGGGTTAACGAAGCCACCACATCCTGGCTGTTCAGCTCTTTTCCGTCATGAAACCGTACCGCCGGACGTAAATGGAACGACCAGTGGAGTTCATCCTGCTGTGACCAGAAATGTGCCAGGTCTGGCTGCACACTTCCGGTCTGCGGATCCACCCGTGTCAGGCCACTAAAAATCTGTTTAACCAGATGCGCTTCAGAACGGCGTAACGGAGTCCCCGGGAATAGATTGGGCATGGTCCGGTAATAAGGGATACGCAGAGACTGGTGATCCTGGCGGACGTTGTAACCCAGCTTTTTCCTGAGCAAGGAAGCGACCAGCGGTTGTTCATGATCCAGCAACTCTACAGCACTGCCGATGTCGCCGCCATCCAGCAACTGTTCCGCTTTTGACAGTAGCAACTGCTGTTCGCTGCTGCGCAGAATCAGTCGTGAATGATGTCCCCGCCCTGCGGAGGGCTGCCATTCCAGCCAGCCTGCGTCCTGCATTCGTAGCAATAAGCCCCGCATATGGCGTTTACTACAACATAGCTGGTCTGCCAGGCTGCCTAGCGTCAGGGTCGCCTGACGGGACGGGAATAATTTCAGCAGACGGCGGTAATGTTGTTCAAGTCGTGTTTCAGACATAAAAGCGGAACTCCTCTGGTAAAAAGTCAGCCGTTTTTAACTTCCTCTTTTTAGTTCATTATTCATCTCACAGCAAGCTTTCACCGGGTTGAATCGCAATTGCCGTTATACCACTACCCGCTGTTGCGATCACCGACCGTATAAGGAGTCCATCATGACCCGTCATCTGAATAAAGACACAACTATTTGTATGTCACTGGCCGCACGCCCCAGTAACTTTGGTACCCGTTTCCATAATTTCCTCTACGACGCGCTGGATCTGGATTATCTGTATAAAGCATTTACCACCAAAGATCTGCCGGCGGCGATCGGCGGTGTCCGCGCGTTAGGGATTCGTGGCTGCGCAATTTCGATGCCATTTAAAGAACAGTGCATCCCATTGGTGGACGAACTGGATATCTCCGCATCATCGATTCACTCAGTAAATACCATCGTTAATACCGACGGGTATCTGAAAGCCTATAACACCGATTACATGGCAATTGCGGCCCTTCTGAAACAGTACCAGGTAGATAACCAGTTAAGCTTTGTATTACTTGGCAGTGGCGGTATGGCTAAGGCTGTCGCCTGTGCTCTGAAGGACGCCGGATTCCGTGACGGGCGAATTATCAGTCGCAATACAGAGAGTGCAGAGCAACTGGCAGAGTTCTGTGGTTTTCAGACCGCCACAGAACCAGAGTCTCTGCAGCCACAGTTGTTGATTAATGCCACACCGGTCGGGATGGCGGGCGGTAGCGAAGAGCATGCCCTGGCCTTTAGTGAAGACAAGATTCGTGCAGCGCAGGTCATTTTTGATGTGGTCGCTCTGCCGGAAACCACCCCGCTGATTAACTGTGCCCGCGAAATGAATAAAACGGTGATCACCGGCTCAGAAGTGTTTGCTATTCAGGCGGTAGAACAATTTGCACTGTACACCGGCATCCGCCCGTCGGATGAATTGTTTAAGCAGGCAGCCGCTTACTCCAGACAATAATCTGACGAACTCTGTACCCTGCAACCTACAGGCACCTGTTTTACCAATAACAATTAACGTAATGAAAAGGTGTATCCTATGAACCAACGCATCGTGGCTGTCACCGCATGCCCTACCGGTGTCGCACATACCTTTATGGCCGCAGAAGCTCTGAAAACGGCGGCGGATAAACTCGGTTTTCCCATCCATGTCGAAACCCGGGGCTCCGTGGGGGCACGTAATACGCTAAGTGACGACGATATCCGGCAGGCTGATGTTGTGATTATTGTTGCCGATATTGAGCTGGATCTCGCCAGGTTTAATGGCAAACGGCTGTACCGAACCAGTACCAGTATGGCACTGAAAAAACCGGAGCAGACGCTGACCGATGCCTGTAACTCCGCCACTGTCTATGGCAGTAAAGTCGCAGCCAGTTCATCCGCCACGAAGACCGAATTACCCTCAGTCTATAAACATTTAATGACCGGCGTGTCGCATATGTTACCGCTGGTGGTGGCTGGAGGGTTGTGCATTGCGTTGTCTTTCGTATTTGGTATCCAGGCTTTTAAACAACCCGGAACCCTGGCCGCAGCGTTAATGGAAATTGGCGGTAAAGCCGCTTTTGCCCTGATGGTGCCGGTCTTAGCCGGCTATATCTCTTATTCGATTGCAGATCGCCCGGGTCTGGCGCCGGGGTTGATCGGCGGTATGCTGGCTGCAACCGGGGGCGCAGGATTTTTAGGCGGGATAGTGGCAGGTTTTCTTGCCGGATATACCGCACGCTTGCTGGCACAGAAAATTAGTCTGCCCTCGTCGATGGAAGCCCTGAAGCCGGTGCTGGTGATCCCGTTGCTGGCAACACTGGTCACCGGCCTGGTCATGATCTTCGTGGTTGGCGGCCCGGTGGCGCGGGTCATGGAAGGTCTGACACATTTCCTTGCCAGTATGACCACCGCCAACGCGGTACTGCTTGGCGTGTTGCTGGGTGCCATGCAGTGCTTTGATCTGGGTGGGCCGGTCAATAAAGCAGCTTACACCTTTGGGGTCGGTTTACTGGCATCACAGTCTTACGGTCCAATGGCGGCAATTATGGCGGCAGGAATGGTGCCGGCTCTGGGGATGGGTATTGCCTGTTGGCTGGCAAAATCTAAATTCAGTAGTCAGGAACTGCAGGCAGGTAAAGCATCATTTGTATTGGGATTGTGTTTTATTTCGGAAGGAGCCATACCCTTCGCGGCACGTGACCCGATGCGGGTGATTCCTTCCACCATGACCGGAGGAGCACTGGCAGGCGGATTATCCATGTATTTTGGCTGTACCCTGATGGCACCTCATGGCGGTCTGTTTGTGCTGGCAATTCCGCATGCTGTGGGTCACGTTGGTATGTATCTGCTGTCGATTATTATCGGTAGCCTGGTCACCGGTGGGATGTATGCCCTTCTGAAACCCGGACTGGCGCTTAGTCCGGCGAAATCCTAAGTCCGGATGGCACCGGAAAGACTCCGGTGCCATCTGGTTTAGCGCACCTGTGACGGAACAATCTGCGGATTTGCCTGCCAGACCCGATACCCGACCTCAATATCTTTAGGGGCATACACCACCAGCGGCAATTTACTGTTATAGCGGATTAACTGTTGCGACGCGGCCGGCAGTGTCACCAGGGTAGTTTTTTTCTGGCTGTCAGTACAGGCCATACGGGTTGAAATTACCTCCGGCTGTACGGTAACAGTATAGTAGCTGTAACCCCAGCCTTTTGCGGTTTCCTCTGTCAGCCTGCCCGCCAACCGGTAACGATTACAGTCTGTCTCCATCTTACGGCCAATCACCAGTTCTACCCGATGCTGAGGCTCATTGTTGAGTGGTGGCAATACCATCACATATCGTTGCATTCCTTCCGATGCCGCTGGATAAGGTTTTAGCTGCGCATCGGTTATCTCTTGCGCCGCCAGTGACACAGTGCTGGTCATAGTGGCAGACAGCAGAATTAAAGTGGCAGATACTTTGTTCATTAAAATTCCCGGGCTAAGTGGTAACAAAAAAACTGCCGGACATGACGGCAGATACGAAAAAGAGTCAGTGACAGGTCGAACCCGAATCACATCCACGACATTGACTTGCCGGCATCTGAGTTTTCAGCAAAGACGGCCGACAACGTGATAATCCCCCCATCAGCAACAGGTTGTACAGCAGCACCGCGCCGATAATCAGTGTTGCATTTATCGGCTGTTGGCTAAAACTACAAAGTTGCCAGCCGAGTGTCGCTACCGACCAGGCAATACTGAGCCCCCATAACACCGAGAACCACATCCAGCGCCGCTGGCTTTCGCGGCTGATGGCGCCCATAACCGATGCGCAGGGTACATACAGCAAGACAAACAGCAGATAACAAAATGCACCGCTACTGCCGGCAAATTTTTGCTGCATCAGTACGACTGCCCTACTGTTTGCCTCCGCATCTCCCTGACTGGCCAGCAACGGATTAGCCAGAGTTCCGGCACTCAACGTCGATGACAGGCTGTCGAGAGTTTCCTGCCACCCTTCACGCAGTTCAGCAAGAGGATCAAATTGCTGCGGGTTAAAATCTGTCTGTTCAGAAGTATAGAGCGTATTCAGGGTACCAATCACAACCTCTTTGGCCATCGCACCGGTAATCAGCCCGACAGTCGCCTGCCAGTTATCGGGCTTTACTCCCATCGGCCCCAGTAATGGCGTCAGAAAACGCCCCACCGTCTGCAATGCAGGGGGCTTGCCCGGCCCCGCCAGTTCGCCATGCAGAGTGAAATTATTCAGGCCGCTTAACAACAGACTAAACAGCACGATAACTCTGCCCGCCCGCCAGATAAATTGCCGTAACCGTTGCCAGCTTTGCTGTAACAGGCTTTTAAAGTGAGGCAAATGATAGAGCGGAAGTTCCATGATAAAGGGCCGGGATTCACCCCTTAGCAAGGTATATTTCAGCAATAATCCGGTCAGTATCGCCACCACTATGCCAGTCAGATATAATAAAAATACTGCCAGCGCGCCCTGCTGTTTAAAAAACAGCGAGGAAAACACCGCAAAAATGGCCAGCCGGGCACCGCATGACATAAAGGGCGCCATGAGCATAGTCATCAGCCTTTCCCGTGGAGAATCCAGGGTGCGCGTGCCAGTCACCGCCGGAACATTGCAGCCAAATCCGGTAATCAGGGGGACAAAGGCTTTTCCCGGCAGGCCCAGCCACTGCATCAGCCTGTCCATCACAAAGGCGGCCCGGGCCATATAGCCGCTGTCTTCCATAAAGGTCATCAGCAAATACATAATGCCTATTTGCGGTACCAGTGGCAGAACCGTATTGATCCCGCCGCCCAGTCCATAGGCTATAAACTCAGTCAGTGGGTCCGGGAAAGGCAGAAACTGCCCGAGCCACAATATGCCGTGGATAAAAATGGTGACTGTCGCCTGGTCAATCACTGGCTGTAATGCCCCACCCACATTAATCGCCAGAAAGAACATCAGATACATCATCAACAGAAACAGAGGCATCCCCAGAATGCGATCCATGGCTATCCGGTCAAGGATTTGTGTCAAACGATGCGGTCTGGCCTGCTGTAGCGCTGTCACCTGTTGGATAATCCTCTGCCCTGCCTGCTGACGCATCGTCGCCAGTTGTAATGCTACGGCCTCTCTCTTCGGCGGGTCGGTAAATCCCGGTTCCCTTTCAGGATCCTTAAGGCAGTGACGGGCAACGATATCCCCTTCCAGAATCTGCATCGCCAGCCAGTCACGCAGCGGTGGCTGAAACTCCGGCTTAATTTCTGCGGCCAGCTGCGCTACCCACTCCTGAATCTCATCAGCCACCGGCAATAAATCTGTAGGTAAGGGTTGCACCGCTCCGCGTTTCAGATGATCGATTGCAGACTTAAGCTGCTCCGTCCCCTGGCTGCGGGTAGAAATCATGGGGATCACCGGGCAGCCGAGTAACTGTGACAGCAACCGTGCATCCGGTGTCATGGAACGTTGCCCGGCAACATCTATCATATTCAGCACTATGATGCAGGGAATACCGGTTGCCCGTAACTGCAATGTCAGCCAAAGATCCCGCTGCAGAGAACTGGCATCTGTCACATTGATCAGTACATCCGCCTGCTGTCCGGCAATAAACTGTGCGGCAATTTGTTCATCCACTGCAGCGTCTGCTGCACTCATAGTCAGCGAATAGAGGCCGGGTAAGTCCACCAGATGGACCAGAGCATTTGCCGTGACAAAAAAACCTTCTTTACGTTCTACCGTGACTCCTGCCCAGTTGCCAACCCGTTGGCTGGATCCGGTCAGCTGATTGAACAAGGTGGTTTTACCGGTATTTGGATTACCCACCAGCCCGATAGTCAAGGGTTCCCGGATCATGGTTTACCGCCCCCTGAAGCCCCGGCACAGGGTTCCAGCATCAGTAAGCGTAAATCACTTTGACGCAGCATCAGCGTCAGGCTGGCAGTATGTATCTCAAGAGGATCGCCCAACGGCGCTATCCGCCCTGCACGGAAGCGGGTTCCCGGCAACAGGCCCAGGGATAGCAGCTTTTGCCGGAAAGCCGGTGGCATTTGCGGATCAAAAGCACAGATAAGATAGCTCTGTCCGGGAAGTACAGGCATAGAAACAGTCCTTATTCAGCCATAATATTTACCCACTGAACTATAATGAGAACTGTTCTCACCATGTTTGACACAGAACAAGAGTTAGGCAGATAGCAGTGTAATAAACTACCCAGCCCAATCTTAGCGGCATATTTACCCGTAACAGAAAATTAATCTACTGCCCGTCAGGCGCTGGTAGCAGAAAGCAGACCAGAGGCATTTAAAAAACTGTTCAATTGCACCGGCGTAGGTAATGCCGGGAGTGCCCCTTTACGGGTAGTCGCCAGTGCGCCACAAGCGCTTGCCTGTGAAATCATCGAACTCAGTCTGGAGTGTTCAGGCATACCGTGTCGCGCCAGCCAGGCCAGTAATCCAGCCATAAATGCGTCTCCGGCACCGGTAGTATCAATGCTCTCCACATTGTAGCCCGGGAAAATGACCGTTTTATCCTGATAAATCACTATTCCACCCTGTTTGCCACGGGTAATTATTTTCAGAGTAGCGGGAAAACGCTGCAATGTTTCCAGTGCCTGTTGCCACTGTGTACTGTCATCATTTGCCAGCCACAGCAACTCTTCATCTGACAATTTTAAAATATCGGCATTCATGCATTGCTGTTCGATAATGGTGCGCATCTGTTGCTTGTCAGTCCACATCTGCTCACGCAGATTGAGGTCAAAACTGACCCAGCCACCCTGCGCTTTTATCCGTGCCACCGCCAGTTTGGTGGTTTCACGACAGGACGGTGCCGCCAGGGCCAGTGAGCAATAGTGCAGAATATCACGTCGAAAAACCGGCAGGTCATCGGTAGTCAGGAACTGGTCCGCCGAGGGATTGACCAGAAACGAAAAACTGCGTTCACCATTTTCAGCCAGCTCAACCATCACCGTGCTGGTTCGATGGGCGGTATCACGGACAATATGTCCGGCATCCACGCCCTGCTCTTCCAGTGTTTTTTGCAAAAAGCGTCCAAACTGATCCTCACCGACACGGCCAATAAAAGCGGTATCACAGGCCAGACGAGCAGCGCCGACGGCCACATTAAAGGGCGCACCACCGGCACAGGCCTGATAACGCATATCTCCGACAGGAAGCAAATCGACTACTGCGTCACCCAGAGCCCAGATTTTCATAGCATTTCCTCTTCAAATTATGCCAGCTGCATTCTGCTGCCACAGACAGGCTGTTTACTCAGTATCCATTTAAGGCAGATGCCCGGCTGGCAATTATAACGGAAATTAAAATCATGGCGTGAAGCGACTGGATTTTTATTTACTACCCTTGGTTTATGGCCTGCCGGACAAGCTTCTCGCCCGGATAAGTCAGTAAATAACCTTTCAGGGCATCAAAAACAGCGGGGTAACCATTTCCCCTACATTTAACTCTGACCCACCCTGCTAACATATCACTATTTATTATGATAGATTAAGCCACTTTTTATTAGTTATCTGGTGGAAATTACCGCACAATGATGAAATATTGGTCAAAAGAAGAGACTTTGTGGAGTTTTGCACTATATGGAACTGCCGTTGGCGCCGGCACGTTATTTTTGCCTATTCAGCTAGGTTCGGCTGGTGCGATTGTGTTATTCCTGACCGCAATTCTCGCCTGGCCTTTAACCTACTGGCCGCATAAAGCGCTGTGTCAGTTTATTCTGGCATCTCAAAGCGATCCTCATCAGGATGGGATCACTGCTGCAGTCCGGCAGTTTTTTGGTCCGAAAGCAGGTAATCTCATCTCTGGCCTGTATTTCGTTGCATTTTTTGTGGTTATCCTGATTTATGCAGTGGCCATTACTAACTCGCTGGCAGAACAACTGGCGCAGCATATGCAGGTTGGACAAAGCACCCGGGTGATGCTGAGTCTGGGAGTCGTGGCAGGGCTAAATCTGATATTTCTGACCGGTCGCAGGGTGACCATCAGAGTCATGGGGCTTCTGGTGTTTCCGTTGATTGCCTGGTTCCTGTTTCTGTCGTTTTACCTCATCAGCCACTGGCAACCTTCACTGCTCACTTCTGGTCTGACATACACACCCTCCACGCTGCATGATATCTGGTTCTCTGTTCCCGTGATGGTATTTGCGTTTAGCCATACACCGATCATTTCGACGTTTGCCGTGGCACAACGCGAAAAATATGCTGATCAGGCTATGGCTAAATGCAGAAAGATCATGAAAGTTGCCTACCTGATTATTGCTGTCAGCGTGATGTTTTTTGTATTCAGCTGTTTTATGTCGATTCCGGCGTCGAATGTGTTGCTGGCAAAACAACAGGGTCTGACCATTCTTTCTGCACTGGCAATGATGCCCTCTTCTGCGGGTTGGCTGAGCGTTGCTGGAATTATTGTGGCGGTAGTCGCAATGTCAAAATCATTCCTTGGCACCTATTTTGGTGTAATCGAAGGTGCCAGCCAACTGGTCTCCTCCGCTGCCCAACAAGCCGGATATCATCCGGGAGCAAAACTGAGTCGCGGTCTGTCGGTTGCTATCGTCTCGGCGATCACCTTTATTGTTTGCTGCATGAATCCAAACGCGTTATCGATGATTTATGCGATTAGTGGTCC